>ERZ773265.385-NODE-385-length-28432-cov-12.649047_pt1 | contig 28432 bp, 21 predicted proteins | sample MGYA00580512_ERZ773265 | MGnify/ENA primary metagenome ERZ773265 (study PRJEB29015, sample SAMEA2738169) | human oral metagenome | biome: human oral; feature: human-associated habitat; material: saliva | place: China | collected 2183 ... | reverse complement strand
TTCCAGCCGCCAAGAACGCAGTGGACATTGCACCGATAGCTCGTGCTCGCCCGGCAGGCAGTACAGATTCCGTGAGATACGCTAGGGCGACAGGTGCGAATCCGGCGGCGGTCATACCTTGGCAAGCCCGCAGAATAGCGAGCACGCCGAGCGTAGGAGCGAAGGCGCATCCAAGAGTGGTTAGGGTAAGCACGCTCAGGGAGATCGCTATAATCCTTTTTCGTCCGTAACGATCCGAAACCGGTCCCCAGATAAGAAATCCCACAGCGTAGGCAAGACTGAAGCACAGCGACAGGGCGAACGTTGCGTCGGCTTGAAAGGCAGACGAGACCGGGGTGAGCAACGGTATAGAGGCGTATAGCTGCGCCAGAATGAACAGCGCCGTAGACACCAGAATTGCTACTGCAGTCCGTGTTGCGGGATATTCTTCGGAGGTTGAAGATACCGATGCAGCGGTATTCATCGTTGTATTCTCTGTCTTGTAGCACATAGGTAAACTCCAATCCAACGGAAGCGTTGGAATTAACCCTAGTACCATTAAGACGTAAATTGCAACCATAACGTTGGAACTATCGAAAGAGAGTATTACAGATGATGGCTTGGGATACCGAAAGTACGAAACAAAAGATCAAAGGGGCTGCTCTGACCGAATTTACCGCGCACGGCCCCGACGGAACGACCGTTGAGCGCATCGCTAAGAGGGCAAAGGTCAATAAGGAGCGTATCTACAACTATTTTGGGAACAAACAAGAACTCTTCAAGGCTATTCTGCACGAAGAACTAGACCAAGTTGCCGAAGTCGTCGGTCTTACGTCGCTTGCCACCGAAGATATTGGTGATTACGCCGGACGCATGTACGACTATCACCGAGACCATCCCGATCTATTGCGTCTGCTGCGCTGGGAATCCCTCACAATTGATGGTGAAGTCCCCCATGAGAAATACAGGCGCGGTCACTACACCTTCAAAGCGAATGCGGTGCGCGCTGGGCAAGAGGCAGGTTCCGTCACGGACGATATAGACGCCGCCTATCTTGTACTTTTTATTCTCGCTATCGTGGGGTGGTGGTCGGCTATGCCGCAGGTATCTCGCATGCTCTGCGGCGAACCGACCGAAGAGGAACACCGCAAACGTCGCGCCGCCGTAGTGGAGGCAGCGCGGAGGCTAGGGCGCCCACATTGCAAGTCGGATAAGAGCTAAACTCCTTTATTGGTACGGGGGCTTACCCGTCTAATTCGTCGAGCATGCTCTCTAAATAGTCGAGCACCGCACCGTCATTATGCGAGCCGATCACCCGCTGAGACACAGTCTTGAGCTCGTCTGAAGCGTGGGCCATTGCCACACCGGTACCGGCTAACGAGAGCATCTCAAGGTCGTTATCGCTATCACCGAAGGCCACTATCTGAGCAGGGGTTATCCGCAAACGCTCACACAGATCTTTCAGCCCCGTTGCCTTATTCACACCGGCACGCACCAGATCGATTGCACCGAAACCACTAACGAGCGGGGTTACCGTCTGCGGCAGGGTACGCCGTAACTGTGCTGTAGCATCCGGCAGATCCCGATGCGTTACTTGCAGAGAAAATTTGATGGGAACACCACGCACCTGCTCGTAAGAGCTAATACGCTCGGTTCCGGGATAAAACATACTGGCAAAAGCGAAGGGATCAATATTCTGCGGCAACGGCTTACCCTGCACCTCAAAATAGTCCCGGATAATGTTCATAACCGTTTTTTCGCGGTTTTCCAGTATAAAGCTGCTCTCTGCCGTACACACAACGATCCCAAGCTGAGGCATACCGTTCAGTATCTCGTACACACGCGGCAGATCCTCGGCAGCAAAATGATGCACCGCAAGTTCCCCGGAATCATCCGCTACATAGGCACCATTTTCTGCGATATAAATAATGTCTCGATGTTCAAAACCATGCATATACTGGCATAATTTCGTGTAGGTATTTCCGCTTGCCACCACAAAATAAATTCCATGCCGAGACAAGCGGGTTAGGATTCTCTCAAAACGCTCAACATCGAACGTCTTATCATCATTCAGGAAAGTACCATCCATGTCTACGGCAACCATACGCACGGGCTTGTTGCTGCGGTTTTCCTGCTGTGTGGGCATTGGGGTTCCTCTAATAATCGGCATGTACAAAGGCTACGTTTATAAACACAAGCTGACTGTACGCGGGAGAGAATATCGTTCTGCTCCGCACATTTCTCCATTCATTTTAGTTTCTTTATATACACAAATCGTGTGACATCACCAAAATTCCCCCTTTACGGGCGTTTTCTTTCTATACTGTGAAAAGCATTCACTCTATGCACACATACAATCTCTAGGAATCATTGATGTTAAAAATACTGTCATCGCGCTCTGGCGCGCATGTCTTTTGGCCCTCTGCATCAGGTCAAGGGCATTCCTTGAAACTCGGCACAAGATTTTCCGCAGCTTTTCTAGCCCTAGGACTTGCGCTGAGCGGATGCTCCTCTGAAACTATCACAATTTCTGAGTCAACCGTCTCTGCGCCCAGCACCCCCTCAGCGAACTCGGCAGCTGAACATTCTTCTACTTCTTCACAAAGCGCGGAGGCCTCACAGCAACCCACGGTTTCCGCGCAGGAATCGGAACAAACACCCACCGTGACTGAGGTAGGTGAATCACCTGAAGAGAATAATGCCGATACTTCGACGGCTCATCCGGGTTCCCAAATTCGCCCCGGAACCGTCACTATCGTCAATCCTGATACCAGCTCCGTTGAGCCTCAAGGAACGGCGCCTATAGGATCTGACGAGGCTAGTGAGGCCCTGCGCATCCTCAATACCCTTCCCGTTAAAGGCCGCGCCCCTAAGACCGGGTACTCCCGTGCCCAGTTCGGAGATGCCTGGAGCGATATCGACCATAACGGATGCGATACCCGCAATGACATTCTCAACCGGGATCTCACCGCAAAACAGCATAAAAACTCTCGCGGATGCGTGGTGATATCGGGCATTCTTAACGATCCTTACACCGGGAAGGTCATTAATTTCATGCGTGGGAAAGATACCTCGGAGCAGGTTCAGATCGACCACGTTGTGGCACTTTCTGATGCCTGGCAGTCGGGCGCTCAGGAGATTTCGGCTCAAGAACGCTTACAACTCGCCAATGATCCCGAAAACCTTCTGGCAGTTGATGGCCCTGCGAATCAGCAGAAAAGCGATTCGGATGCCGCCACCTGGCTGCCAGCAAACGCATCGTTCCGCTGCTCTTATGTGGCACGTCAGATTCGGGTGAAAGCTAAGTACCACCTGTGGGTCAAACCAGCCGAAAAAGAGGCTATGATCAACGTTCTTACACCCTGCGCAGGAGCCGCAGCGAAGCCTGCTCCTGTGCCCCAGGTGGATACGCCTCCCGCACAGAACCCCGCCCCGGCTTTGGCATTTCAAACCTGCGCTGATGCCCGTGCTGCGGGATATCGTAATATGCACCGCGGTGCACCGGGGTATTCCGACCATCTTGATCGTGACGGTGACGGCATAGCATGCGAGTCACGCTAAGTCTCTGAGCCTTACCTCCGTCTACACTCACCTACAGATACACATACCCCCCCCCCGACCTGACAAGCAGTAAGGGCGGGGGTTTACTGTCACAATTCTTCATCTTGAGGCCCATATAGACTCTTTAAGAGTGCAGCATCACGCCGAACCTGTGTTTAAGCTGTGTAGAACCTATGTAAAAAAGATTTATAGATGTTTACCTTTGCTTGATAAAACTTTACCTGACAACCTTGTAGTCATGAAGAATGAAATAACTAAATCTGTTGGCACCCTAATTTTCCGCGTAGCGCTGGGCTTCACCTTTGTCATGCACGGTTTCCAGAAGGCATTCCTGATCGGTCCCGCAGCAGAAGGTGCAGCGTTCGCCAAAATGGGTATTCCTGCACCCGAGCTTTCGGCGTACTTTACCATTGGTGCCGAGCTTATTGGCGGAGCTCTCTTGATCCTTGGTTTAGGAACTCGTTTTGCGGCCGCCGCCATCGCAATCGCTATGGCAGGTGCTTTTATTTTTGTTCACATCAACGACCCCTTCATCACCGATCAGAAGACCGGCGCAGGCTTCGAGTACGTTTTCGTCTTGGGCATGGCAGCTATCATGTTCATTCTGACCGGTGGAGGCAGGTACTCACTAGATTCGTTCTTCAGTCGCAATAAGGCTTAACCGCCTGAGCATTCTTCCAGAACGTATCTATCACTCATTCGTCTACCCACCCGGAAGGCACCGTCGTCGCGACGGTGCCTTCTTTATATACCGTGGATTCTCCCCTACCCAGCGATCCCATGATTCTCATAAGGTAGAGATACGCTCGCCCCAAGGCATACAAATAGCCCGTCGCATCCAAATGTTTTATCGGATGCGACGGGCTATTATAGCGTGCCCCCAGTGGGACTCGAACCCACACTGGACGGATTTTAAGTCCGCTGCCTCTGCCAATTGGGCTATAGGGGCAAAGTCTAAACCCGCAAGACCATTACTAAGAATAGCATTAGTTTGCGGGTTTCGACGCTATTAGGCTCGTTAGAGCTTTGCCTTAGTCTTCGCCGGTGCCGTTCCGGTGGCCTCTTGGAAAGCGAGACGCGGGGAACGTTGGTGGCGAATTGTCGTGGTGTCACGGCCAAAGAGCTGGTTGAGTGCCCAGGTCGTCATAACGCGCACAGTACGCTCGGTCGTGGGAATTGCAGAACCGTGGTAGCCGCGGTGCATGATCCACGCGAGCGGACCTGCAAAGGTCTTGCCTTTGAAGTTTGCAACACCCTTCCACAGACCTAGACCGGCAACCACACCGATGGTCTCATGGTAGTAGTCGGTCAGAGGCTCGCCGCGGCGTGATGCCAGAATATTCTTGGCGAGAACCAAAGCCTGACGAGATGCGTGCTGTGCGTTTGGTACGCAGAAGCCGCCAACGCCGCCTCCGGAAAGATCGGGAACGGCAGCGTTATCGCCAGCCGCCCAAGCGCCTTCAACCACACCATTATCGCCAGCCACACGCAAATCTGCGTTCACGCGAACGCGACCGCGTTCGTCGATCGGGAAGTCAGTGTTCTTGAGCATCGGCGATGCAGCAACACCAGCAGTCCAAATGAGCGTATCGGTATCCATCTCACCAGCGGGCGACTTATCTGTCATGTTGATGAGCTGCAGGTGACCGTCGGTAGCGTCCGAGAGGGAGGTATTGAGCAGAACCTCAATGCCGCGAGCGCGAAGCTCAGCCACAACCTTCTCGGCACGGTCTTCTGGAACCTCTGGCATGATGCGCGGTGCAGCTTCGATCATCACGAAGCGCAGGTCGGATACGCTCAAACGGTCGTTACGATTAACAGCTTCGCGAGCCATGTCTTCCAGTTCGGAGATGGTCTCAACACCGGCGAAACCGCCGCCTACGACGACGACGGTCAGGGCGCGGCGGCGAGCATCGGGGTCATCCAGTACGGATGCAACCTCAATACGTTCCAGCACCCAGTTACGCACGGAGACGGCTTCTTCGACAGTCTTCATGCCGATAGCAACTTCGGCAAGACCGGGGATTGGGAACGCACGGGTCACGGCACCAGCGCCGAGAATGATCTCATCATATTTCAGATCGAAGGGTTCGCCATTGTCGATGGGTTCAACCGTAGCGGTACGCTCTGCATGGTTAACGGAGACAACATGCCCGGGAATCAACTCGGTATCGCGCAGGTGCTGGCGGAGCGGAACGGTAGCGTTACGGCCTTCCATCGAACCCGCAGCGACTTCGGGCAGGAACGGCTGGTAAGTCATATAGGGGTTGGGCTCTACGATGGTTACCACGCCACCGGTCTGTTTGATAGCCTTCTGGATTTTCTTGGCGACGGTAAAGCCTACGTAGCCACCACCGACAATAAGAATACGGGGACGATCCTGTGCCTTATGAAACGACATATATTGCTACTTCCTAGATTTTGTTTACCCGCTGCGCTTTAGCGCGCGAGCACTCAACGATACGTTCACATGCGCTTCCCAGGGTGCAGGATACATGGACATGTGAACGAACAGAAACTCTTAAGCTTTCTCCGTAAGCCCCGATGTTCGGTGCCGCAAACGCGAAAACACTATTTTTCCTGCATGTTGTATACCACTATTTTACGCGTTTATCCCGAGGAAAACACATTTATGTAGGCATACGAAGTAAGGAAAACCGCCCTTGGATGATAACGTTTCGCGTTTATGCGCCGAGGTTTTGCCCCGCCAGTAGGGTTGCGTTCCGCATCATGTAGCGCGTCCTTAGGGTGTTTTAAACCTTTGCTCTACCCACAGACCAGGTGTTAGGAGTCACGAAGTTTTCTTCCACATTTTTATCGGAAATGTTTATTAACTGCGTGCTTTTCACTATCACTAGGAGGAGCTAGGATTCCGTGGCTCAGGTTCGTGAGCCGATGAAGGCTCTGGAATACCAGATTCCGGCGCGGCGGGTATTGAGGAACGCCCCGAAGCGGCACCCTGCGGACGAAGGCGCGACGAGTTAGCCGTCTTCTTGCGCGGCGTGCGAGTATTATGTTTCTTCTGGGCGGAAGCGACCTTTCGCGGTGCTGAAGCCGGGCGACCGTCCTGCCCCGTAGGATTCTGTACGGATGCTGAACTCGCTGCCTCGTCAGGAACATCTGGAACACCTGTTTCCGGAACTTGGCGCTTAATCCCGGAAATATGAGGCAGACGAGGTTTCCGATGCGGAGGTAACGGACCCCTACTTAAACGGTGGGCTCGATGCTGTGCCGTACCGTTCTTCTGAGCGGGTCGGTGCGAAGCTTTCCCGATCGTATCTGCCGATACCTGTGACGCTTCAGGATCGGAGGATTCCTGCCCTACGGTCGAGTCCTTAACCGGCTCGGCGGCGGGACTCTGCGGGGTGCGAGATACGCCCTCGCTCTGAGCTACAGTCTGAGCCAGGGCAGGTTTTTCTGATTCCTGAGGTTCAGGTGCGACGGGCTTTTGCTCGGGCGCAGGCACATTCCCCTGGTCCGCCGGTTGAGTCGCTTTCGCGGGTGCGGCAGGAGTCTGCGCTACCGTATTGTGCTGGTCGGTCTGCTGAGACTCTGCCGGTTTCTGCGTCTGAGGTAATGGTTGTCCTGTAGCCACCGTTGACTGTTCAGCCACGCTTGATGCTGATGCCGCAGGTTGTACTGCGCCGACGTTCTGTGCCGAGTCAACATTGTGCTCCGTTGTGCCAACGTTCTGCACGGTGGCAGGAGGCTGCGTGGGCACGGCGCTCTGCTCGGTACCCGCTGCGGCTGCGCTCTTTTGACCCGTAGGTGCATCCTGTTGTTTATCTAGGCTCTGATCCGCCGCGGGGTGGGGATCGAGGGTGGAGGGCGCCGACGGCATCGCGACTGCGGCGTCTGGTGCCGGGGAGGGAATAGAGACAGGTGCAACCTGTGTTTGTGCCTGCGCAGCAGTCTCAGGTTCGGGGCTCTGGGGCGCGCTGGCAGCGGGCGACTGAATGGCAGGAGCGACCGGAGCAGGAGCATCCGGAACAGCAACCGAAGCCGCAGAAGGCTTGGAATGTGAAGCTTGCTCTCGCTCACCGTGCCCGTGCAGATGAGGATGCGGCACTACATCGCGTACATTAACGTGCAAGCGATGCAGACGACGAACACTGCGCACCGTGAGCAGCCCCAAAATGACAAAGAGAGCCCCCACGATGATAAACGGCAAAAATCCGCGGTCCTCAACCGGGCGGCTGGGCTCTGGAATCTTCGCCTTAACGATAGTCTCGCCTTCTTCATGCACCGGAGTGGCCGAAGCATCGGCGGGAGTTGGCGCAGGCACCTCTTGACGGCGGTGCACTGCAATCCATGCCTTCAGCGACCCTAGCGGATTCTCCGTAGCATCCTGCGGAGTCGAAGAATCCAAGGCCATCAGCGGATTTATGATGCCAAACCCATACACCGGGTCACGCCCGGCAGCGCCAGTGTCGTCGGCGCTTTCAGTAATACGCTGAATAATCTGAGCCGCACTCAGATTGGGGTATTTAGACTTAATCAATGCCGCAAGACCGGAAACCAGCGGAGCGGATGCCGAAGACCCCGACCATATCATGTACTTATTCCCCGGTGCGGCAGCAATCATATCGTTGCTCGGTGCCGTCACGCCAATAGAAATACCCTGAGTCGAAGAGCCCTTGGAAGCCTCACGCTGACGGTCCACGCCGCCAACTGTCAGAACCCCCGGAATAGTCGCCGGGGCACCCACCTGGGTAATACCGCTGCCACGGTTACCGGCGGATGCTACGACGACCACGCCCTTCTCTTCGGCGTAGGCAAAAGCATCGTCCCAGCTCTTGGGCCAGGTTGTCTTATTCGAGCCGATAGAAAGATTGATTACCTGCGCGCCATGATCTACCGCATAACGCACGGCGGCGGGAATCTGCTCATCAATACTTTTCTCAGCATTTGAGACCATGTTAAGGGAGATAGGCAGAATCTTGGCATCCGGCGCCACGCCGATAACGCCCGCAGGTTTACCAGGCTGACCGGCAATCTTAGGAATACCGGAAACATTATGACCGTGACCGGCAATCAGGGATGCAACTTCGGTGCCGTGCATGGGTTCTACACCCAGCCCCTGCCAACCGTTAGGAGAGCCCTCGCCAGAAGCGTCATAACCCTCCAGCACGTTATCTACAAGATCTGGGTGGGTACCGTCGACGCCGGTGTCAATGACGGCAACCGTCACGCCCGATCCCGTCGATTGTTTCCACGCATCCACAATCCTGTAGTCGGTAAGCCAATATTCGTGCTGACGAACGTCGTCCTTACCTAGAACGGCGGCTTCAGCGGGAGTGAGCGTTATAGGGGTTGGTGAGGCCGTCGGAGCGGCAGATGCAGGAGCTCCGGACAGGGCTAAACCGGTCGCGAGCGCCCCGCATCCGAGAAGCGCTACGACCCGACGTATGCTTGTGCGCGTCATCATGACGATGTGGTTGGAACGCGTCATACCTGTGTACCTACCGTCGTTGGGTGTTAGTTGTACATGCTTAACGTACCTGGGATAGTGCTATGCCGTCCAGAATGTCATGTTCGCTCACCGTCACAGAATCGATGTTTCCTTCGGTGATCTCACGCAGACGAGTCATGATACGGGCGTAAATGGTAGCCCCGGCGCCAATAACATCAACCCGACCGGGGTGCATATACCCCAGCGCGGCGCGCTCCTCGCGGGTCATAGAGCGCAGCATCTCTGCCGTTTTCTGCACCGTATCTACAGAGATGGAAGAACCGTTAATAGCCTCGGAATCATAGGTCTGCAGCCCCAATGCCGCGGCAGCGATCGTGGTTGCAGTACCGGCAACGGCAACGGCCCGGGTAGCCTTTTCGAGGGGAACGCTCTGCAATACGGTGTCGATTGCCGCATCGGTGTCAGCTTCAACACGTTGAATCTGATCCGAGGTTGCGGGAGCAGATGCCATATGCCGTTCGGTCAGGCGCACGCATCCGATATTCACGCTTCTTGCCGCCTGCACACCGTCTTCGGTCCCAAGCACGAATTCGGTAGACCCGCCGCCCAGGTCAAAAACTACGGTCTTAGACTCATCGGCACCGACCGCCAGTACAGCGCCCGCAAACGACAGTTCCGCCTCTTCGTCGCCGGTAATCACCTCGGGTTCAATACCCAGAATGTCACGAATACCATCCATAAAAACCTGACGGTTTCCGGCATCGCGGGTGGCACTCGTCGCCACGAAACGAAGCTTCTTGACCTTGTGTTTACGCAAAAGTTTTGCGTATTCCCGCGTTGCCTCAAAAGTGCGGTCCAAGGCCTCTTGAGCAAGCCATCCAGTGGCATCAACCCCCTGCCCCAGGCGGACGATACGCATCTGCCGCACCACGTCGTTGAGACGGGTTACCGTGCGACCGTTAACGGTTTCGGTGCTGGCGTCAGCGATCAGAAGACGGATAGAGTTGGTACCGCAGTCAATTGCGCCAACACGCATAATGGGCTCCAATCCACGCAAGGCGTGAGGTTCTAAAGTTATCTAGCCTGCCGCAGATTAATGCGTCGAGCTACTTACATATTAGGTGCCCGTACCGGTTACAGTGAACGGCACGGGCAAAGTTCTTAAAAATGGCTGAAATTAGGCATCCCGCCATGATGGTTCACATGCGCAAACCTGCGGGGTCCACCAATCGGCGATCTCATCCAGACCCCAGTCCCCCATAGGGTTAATGCCGCGGCCCACCGCCAGGGTGTGACCAATCACGGCATGCAGGCATTTGACGCGCGTGGGCATCCCGCCCGCCGAAATATTCTCAATTTCGGGCACCTCATCGGTTCCGCTGATCAGACGTATGCGCTCACGCTCGGCTAGGTAGTTTTCGTGTGCTAGGGTGTATCGGTTCGCAAGTTCGGTATCGGCCGCGAGCGCATCGGTCATCTCGTACATGAGGCCCCCCGCTTCCAGGCGGGATGCGGCCGCAGTAATCGCCGGATGCGCCAGGTAAAACACGGTTGGGAACGGGTTCCCGTTTGATAGCCTCGGTGCTGTAGCGGCAACGAGCGGGTTACCGCATACACAGCGTGCGGGAATCTCAATAACATCCCGCACAGTACGGCCCAACTGTGCTGAGAGCACTCGGATATCTTGGTCGGTGGGCGTCAAGGTTTCTACGGTAACGCCGAAACCCTGCGGGGCGCGGTTTTTGAGGTCTTCTACAGTGCTCATAGATCTTTCTTGAAGAATCGGTACGTCAGGTTTTATCGTACAGCACGGTTCACGTGTACAGCCGTACCGGCGTTACTTATCAGCAGGTTTAGGCGAAGGAGCCTTACCATCGTTCAGGGACCCCCAAAGTTTGTTCGTCCACGAATCTTCGGGAGCATTTTTCCCGGAGGCAGAGGTGCTGTCAGCCCGGCCGTCATCCGAATCTATACCGGTGACTGTATACGGGGTATCGCCCGGCGCCACATAGAATAGACGGCTGCGGGCCTGCTGGCGCACATAGTCGTCGTCTTGCCACCAGGTTTTCTCGGCTTGAAGCTGCACGTTTTCCTGTTTGAGCTCAGCAATGCGGGCGCGGGTAGTGTTAATTTCTCGCTGCTGATCAACATAGTTAGTCAGCGGGTATGCGGTACCCAGCAGGAGCACCGCGATCATAATAAGAATGCCCAAAAATTTTCCGCTAAAGCGATGTGCCGCGACGGGAGTCTCATAATTCTCATCGTCATCGTGTTCGCGGTGGATGCGGCGTTCACGTGCATCGCGTTCCCTATCGGTACGATGTGCCCGGGTACGGGCGCCGAAGAAGCTGTTAGCGGCGCGCATCCAGGCGGGACGCTGCAAATACGAGCGGTCTTCAACGGTTCGATGGGTTGCGGTGCTGTGGGGTTCCTTCGCCGCAGGTGCAGAAGATTTGACGTTCGTGGACGTAGCCTGCCGCTCGTGTGCCTCACGATGCGCTGGCTGCGGGGGCGGCAGGGTGGCCTTCGAGCGCCGCGCAGTTGGCTTCTGCTGAGCCCGCTTATCTGCGGTGTTGGTCGTGCGGGATGAACCGGGTTTATGCGCCTTCTGCTTGCGGGCACGGGATTTACGGGCGGATGCTGGAGCATCGGAAAGACTTTCGCGCGCGGCGGCGGACTGGCTGCCACGTGATGTGCGACCTCGACGCGGTTCCTGCCCCGCCGGGCTTTTGCGTCGTTCACGTCCGTCGCGCTGAGCCATCATGTAGTGCTTTCCTTCCCTGCCCCTAAGTCTTTGATTACCATTCTAAGCTACCGTGAACGTTCAGACGGAGTTATCCCCCGAAAAAGTGATATACCCGAACTATTGCGAGTGCATTCCCCTAACCCCTAGGGAAAACTGAGCTATTAGATTCGGAGGGATACATGTTCAAGAGCCATAAAGCGCGCCATCGTCGTATGCGCCCTTCTAGAGAGAAGTCTACGAAGAAAAACAGGAGATAAAAAATCTGGTGCTCTCGCAGGTAATGTACCAGTCGAGAGCACCAGATTATGATGTATACGGTTCTAGCCGTCCGTATATTATCGCGTTACGCCTTCTTGAAGCGGGGGAATGCTGACTTGCCAGCGTAAACAGCGGCATCGCCCAGCTCTTCCTCAATGCGCAGCAGCTGGTTGTACTTTGCCACGCGCTCGGAACGTGCGGGTGCACCGGTCTTGATCTGACCCGCGTTAGTCGCCACAGCGAGGTCGGCAATGGTGACGTCCTCGGTCTCGCCGGAACGGTGAGAAACCATGCAGCGGTATTCGTTGCGCTGTGCCAGTTCCATAGCATCCAGGGTCTCGGTGAGCGAACCGATCTGGTTGACCTTCACCAGCAGAGCGTTTGCCGCACCCTCGTTGATGCCCTTCTCAAGGCGCTCGGGGTTGGTCACGAATAGGTCGTCACCGACGATCTGAACCTTGTCACCAATCTGCTCGGTCAGGGTCTTGTAGCCTGCCCAGTCGTTCTCGTCCAGCGGATCCTCAATGGAAACCAGCGGGTACTTCGCCACAAGATCAGCGTAGTATGCGCTCATCTCTTCGGCGGACTTCTTCTGACCCTCGAAGTCATAGGCACCGTCATTGTAGAACTCGGAGGACGCAACATCCAGTGCGAGAGCAACCTGCTCGCCGGGCTTGTAACCAGCCTTCTCGATTGCCTCGATAATGAGGTCAAGAGCCGCAGCGTTGGATTCAAGGTTCGGTGCGAAGCCGCCCTCATCGCCCAAACCGGTGGAGAGGCCACGGTCGTGCAGCACAGACTTGAGCGAGTGGTAGACCTCGACACCGGCGCGCAGCGCATCCGAGTAGTTCTCGAAACCGATGGGAGCAATCATGAACTCCTGAATATCAACGTTGGAGTCTGCGTGAGAACCACCGTTGAGGATGTTCATCATGGGAACGGGAAGCACGTGGGCGTTGGGGCCACCCAGGTACTTGTAGAGGGGAAGGTCTGCGGACTCTGCGGCTGCCTTAGCGACGGCCAGAGAAACACCCAGAATTGCGTTAGCGCCGAGTTTGCCCTTGTTGTTGGTGCCGTCCAGAGCAATCATGGTTGCATCAACAGTACGCTGATCAGCGGCGTCGATACCGATAATTTCTTCCGAAATCTCTTCAATAACAGATTTGACGGCACCCAGAACGCCCTTGCCTAGGTATACGGACTTGTCGCCATCGCGACGCTCGACTGCCTCCCACTCGCCAGTGGATGCGCCCGAAGGCACAGCGGCACTTGCGAAAGCACCATCTTCGAGCAGAACCTCAACCTCAACGGTCGGGTTGCCGCGGGAATCCAAAATCTGACGGGCGTGAACTGCGGTAATAACAGCCATGAAATTGCTCCTTAGAGAGTACAGGATATGACGGCTCGCTCCTGTGATGTTGGGCGAGTCCCGTTGCCCTAAATTTTACCAAAACTCCCACACAAACACACTAGTTACCACGGGATTTTTTGCGATTCCTGAGGGTATCCAACACCTTTAGTCCCTTGTAAACTCGCCTCTCAAAAGTCATTCCCCCTGTGGACGCAGCATGTCCTCGCACCGCAGGCACCAATTCGAACCCCAACCGATAACGACAAAGTTCTTTATCACACTCTACTAAAACGATTGAACATCTTTAGAGCCGGTTTCTACATCGCGCAACACAGGTGTGTAGTGCTTTATGCCCCACCCACGAATGTAACCAGTGGAGCTCTACTTCAGGGCATAAAACAGACACCTTTAGATGCGAAAAACTATCGCATCTAAAGGTGTCTGATAAATACTCTTCAGCCTACGCGGCCACGAGGCTATTGGTTGTACTCAATAAACTTGCGGGTGTAAGTACGCAGGGCACGTTCCGCATCCAGCCCATTCTGACGCGCGCGGCACACAAGCGAAAAAAGTAGCTCACCGAATTCTTCCTCACTATAGGTAAAAGGAAGATCATCGTCCAAGGAGGTAGGCTCCGGCGGAAGCACAATGTCGGCCTTGCGGGCCTTAGCAATCGTCTTCTCCGCTAGGGCCAGTGCAGGAAGATGAGGGGGAATGCCGTCAAGCGGACCTCGATCGGATTTCTCCGTCTTCTTAAGCTCATCCCAGAAAACCTGTTGTTCGGCGGCGGTCATCCGAGACTCGTCCGAAGAATCGCTGAAAACATTCGGGTGCCGATCGTGAAGTTTTGCGTCCAGACCCTCGATAACCTGCTCGATCGTAAAGCCGCCCGGTTCTGCCGCCGCAATATCGGCATGGAAGAGAACCTGAAGCAGAACATCGCCCAACTCTTCGCGTAGAAGCTGCAGGTTTGTACCCTCGGGTGCCTCGACAGCCTCCACGACCTCATAGGATTCCTCAATGAGGTATCGAATGAGGGACTGATGAGTCTGTTCGGCATCCCAGGGGCACCCGTCGGGGGCGCGCAGGGCTGCCATCGTCTGCACCAGACGCTCGAAGGCTTTCCCCGCGCGTGCGGCAACTTCAGCTACCGTTTTCTCAGAAACTCTATCTTCATTCACGGGCAGGCTTCTCCTACATGCTCCAGTGAGTCAGAGCATTCGCCATATGCGCCGGAATCTTAGCCCCCAGACGCGGGAACATGCGCAGTTCCTCTACGTAGCGATCGGCCTCAAGCTGGCGGGGGTACCGTACGAAAGCTTGCTCATTCGAGTAATCGAATGCAGACTGCACGGGCACGCCCGGGGTGAAGGTCAGGCTCATGGCGAGTGGCGACCCTTCACCTTCGCTGTAGGAATCGGCCTTGAGCGTGGGAATACCCAAATCTTCTTCCGAAACTAACTCGAAGGTTCGTACCTGCTCCCAGAATCCGTTGCGGCGCACGTGGGTGAGCACATCGTAGTAAGAGCCCACCGAACGTACCCGGATCAACACGGTCGTTGCATCCTTAGCGCTACCATTCTCGCCGAAGAGAGCTTCGGTCACCGGTGCCAGATGCTCAATCACCTTAGCATCGGTAAGTACTAGGTTACCCTCGGCAAGCGCATCGCCAGCGAGCACGGAGGAATGTGCCTGATGCGCGGGGGTATCCGGCTCGGCCTCTGCGGGAGGCAGATCTGCGGATTCGTGCTGCGCGGTCTTACCGTCTACATTTGAGGTTTCAGACTGAGCAGCAACAGCGGTTGCAGACTGCCCGGCGAGAGCATCCTGCTTATTCGACGCCGATTCCTGATGCTTCGTGTCAGTCGAGCCTGTCAGCGAGTCCTTCTCGACTTCGGGGACGAGAGCGAGGTCATCCACATGCTTGGGCAGTGCAGAGGAACTGTGGGTACTGGTGGTGTCAGCCTGGGATTCCTCCACCACAGCCTGAGTTACATTCGCACTCTGATTCTCTGAGGTGTAACCCGCAGTAGTCTTGGCATCACTCTCAGCCTTGACGGTGCTTTCGGAATCAGCCGCCTTCTGTGAGTCCTCGCTCGTCTTATCAGCAGCGGACTTCGAGTCGGTACCCGAGGTCTTCACCGCAGCAGAAGTATCCGCAGCGTCTTCCTTCGCGTTCGATGCAGTCTTCTTCGCTTCGGAGGATGCCACGATAGTCGCCAAAGCCGCCTGCATGCTGTTGAGTTCTTCTTCGTCTTCAGAAGATTTCTCAACCTTGGTTTTCTCTACCTCAGCTTCGGGGGTGGAGAGATCGGAAGAGTCCTTGGCTACGGATACGCCAGACACCGACGATTTCTCGGATTTATCGGAGACAGCACCGGCTTTAGCACTGTCAGTCTCGGTCTTGCTCTGCTCAGCAGCTTGAGCATTGTGACGACCGGTGACATTCTGCGGATCCGCATCGTAATCGTATTCGTAGCGCGAATCCTCGCGGTCGCTCTTCGACGATGACGCGATCCCGGCAGCCGTCACGCCTGCGGCGCCAAGGGTACCTGCAGCGAGCGCGCTTGAACCGCTCTTGGTCGATTCTGCTGTAGCAGAATCAGACTTTGCAGTATCTGCCTGAGCCTTCGCCGAAACTTCCTGCGCCTTGTCCTGAGCCTCGGAGGACTTCTTCTCGGAATCTACGGTATGTTCGGATTTCTCAGACTTCTGTGAATCTTGAGTATTGGCTTTGTCGGCATCAGCAGACTTGACGTCCTGGGTGTGGTCGTTAAGATCTTTCACCTTCTGACCGGCGTCAGCCTTCTGAGTCTCAGCGGCCTTAGCCTGTTCATCGCTCTTATCCTGAGCGAGCTTTGCCTCAGATTCCTTCTGCGAAGAGGTATCATCGGCGGAATCAGCCAGCGCTGAGGTCTTCGCGGTCGACGTTTTCTGAGCTGCAGCTTCGGTGGATGCGGTGCTCTGGTCAGCGGAGGACTTTGCCGATTCGGCGCTTTTCGCTGATGAGTCTTTCTGTGAAGCCGAGTCTTTCTCGCTCGTTTCGAGAATGTAATCCGTGGTGTAGCTCGATGCATCGGCGGTGTTCGTGTACGAAGCCTGTACCGCTACTAGCCCGTTCTCGCTGGGGTTTGCTACCACGAGGGCACGGTTCCACACCCTGCCCGCGTCCTGTGCTCGCACGTAGAGCGAGGCAATCGACGAGAACCACGCATCGGTCGGAACCACAACACCCTGTTCGACTTCGCTGCCGCGATGGAAAATCCGGTAGTGCATATCGTCGCCCAGCTGACGCAGTTCGTAGGACACCTTCCCGGAGCCGTATCCGCGCATCGCAGTTACGAGGTCGTGCAGCGGATTCTCGGGGGTGAGAACCTCCGCTTTTTCGTTCCCTTCAACGGATGCTGCTGCATGTGATGATGCGGCTGCGGCGCCGTTCTGAGAAGCTTTTTCATCGCGCGCAGTTTTTTCAACGTCCTGTTTCTTGGAGTCTTTATCTGTGGAAGAGTGGGCTGAGACCTCATCTGCCACGGTCTTCTCGTGCTGTACAGCCATCTTCTCGGCAGAGGTCTTCTCAGCCGAAGTTTCGACGCTGCGATTCTTCTCGGGAGCCAAGGTTTCAGGATCGTTACGGTCATCAAGATGTTTGGCGGAGCCCGTTGCCCCCGAGCCGACAAACTCGATCTTGTCGGACTTCTTCGAGGCTGACGGGGTGCCCGAAGACTCCAACCCGCTCGTCGCCTGAGCCTCAGGGCTAGGTGACTTTTTCTCGTGTGCAGAGGCTTTTACATCCGAAACAGATTCGGATTCTTGGGGTGTGGACTCAAGCGTAGACTTCGAGTCGGCGTTCGCTGTCTTCTTATCGTTTGAGTTCTTAGACTCAACACCGGGCGCGGGAACAAAAGCAGGCTTCTCTTCGGCATCGGTAGGCACGACTCCTGCGGCAAGTTTCTCCCGCTCACGATCCTCAACGTTCGGGGTCTTGATGTCCGCAGAGTCTTTCTCTGCAGAAGAAGACGGGGCGGCAGCCGCATCGGCGTGTGAGGATACTGAGGAGGTATTCCCCTCGTGCTCGGTGCCGTATTTCGTCTCGTTAAATTCTTTAAGTGCGTCCTGCACGTTTTGTTTCTGGGAGCCTGCTTCGCTCTGTACCGATGCGGTACCCGAAACAGATGCCGCATCTGATGAGGGAACCGCAGTGGCGGAAGAGTTAGTCTCAAAGGCATCCGCAGGCATACTCGTTGCGCGGTACTCAGAAATCTGGGGTGCACGCTTCGGGGTAGAAGCGTCGGATGTCTGGACTGATTCTTGTGTGAAAGAACCCTTCTGAGCGGCATCTGCGTTCGCAGCCTGTGAGGAGGCACCCACGGTTTTCTTGCCTTCTGCTGACCCGGAAGTCCTAGCTTCGCCTGCTGTGGATGCCGAAGGCTCAGCAGAAGAGCCGCTGTGCTGTGTAGACTGTTTCAAAGCATCGACGTTAAGGTCAGAAGTATCTTTGCTCTTCTGCTCTTCCTGTTGCATGCGAGTGCTCTCAGCCTGCACAAACCGGCGCAGGGAATTCTCCCAACGCTGCTGTTCATTCACACGTTCCGCGAGGGTACGATCCGATGCCTCTGCATCGGAGTTAGGGAGGGCGGATTTTACGTCGTCAGCCTGTGCTTCTGCCTCAGCCTGGGCGGCTTTCGCCTGCTCTTCCCACTTCTTCTTACCGATTCCAAAGAATCCCACAGAGTTCTCCCACTCGTCAGCTGTTCGGCGCCCCGCAATGACGCGGCGCGGTTCGGTCATCCCCTATAGTTTATCCTGCAAATGTTATTCATGAGTGGGTATGACGCAGGTTTTGACGTTCATGCGCGGCTTAACACCGTTTTTTCTAGGGTAGACATCACTATTTTGGTTTTTCAGACGCAACCCCACTCCCCCGGCAGATGCCCGCTATTTCGGCGATGCACCCGCACTTGACGTATTCCTCCTGTGACGAAACCCGTTCTTTCATAAAGTTTTCGTAAAGATTTGGCGGAGACCCCCATAAATATTTCTCGGTGCTGCGTGCTTCGGCGCCAGTGCCCGGAATATCCTCTATTACAGGTTGTCCGTAATATTAACGCGCCTCATCCCGCACCGGGTTCGCGGCCTTCGCAGCCTTCGCGAGCTCAAAACGCACGGCACGCAACGCGGTCGCCGCCATCACGCGCACACCCACGCCAATCGCCTGCTCATTAGGAGCGTAGTCCCCCTGATGTAAGTCGTAGACAGGATCTTCCGGGGCGCGAGTTCCTAGGCGGAACATCGAGCCTGGAACCTCCTGCAGAATCCACGCGAAGTCTTCTCCACCCATTGATTGCTCAACCAACACGATGGACTCTTCGCCTAATTCGGCGCGCGCCGCGTTTTCCAGCATGGTGGTTTCCGCGTCGGTATTGACAACCGGGGGCACGCCGCGGATATGTTCGACCCTTGCTTGTACACCGAAGGGAACCGCGACTTGCTCGATTACCTCGTCCAGCAGGTTGCCCGCCTGACGCCACACCTCAACATCCAGACATCTCATGGTGCCCGCCAAATAGCCTTCAGCGGGAATAGCGTTCGGGGCAACCCCGGCGCTCACCTGCCCCCACGCGACCAGCACGCCGGAACGCACATCGGTACGGCGTGTGAGCACGGAAGGAACCTGCACGGCAATCTGACTCATCGCGTAGATAAGGTCCTCAGTCAGATGCGGTCGAGAGGTATGACCACCGTGACCACTCAGGTGAATCTTAATCGTGTCTGAAGCACTCGTAATCGCCCCGATGCGCGTGCCAATTTTCCCCAGTTCAACCTTCGGATCGCAATGCAGAGCAAAAGCACGTGGGATATTGCGTAAAAGACCTTGCTCAATCATCTGCACAGCCCCACCCGGCAACTGTTCCTCGGCGGGCTGGAACAGGATACGCACGCTACGCCCCAGCGGAGTCTTTTCGTTCAGCTCGTGAAGCGCCAAAGCAACCCCGAGCATGACGGTCTGGTGAATATCGTGCCCGCAGGCGTGCATCACCCCGGGTATGGTCGATGAATAAGGCAGATCCGTCTGTTCGACGATGGGAAGCGCATCAATATCGGCGCGAAGAGCTAAAGCAAACGGTCCGTTTCCGATATCGACGTAGCAGCCGGTGCCTTCGCAGGCAATAGGGTTCAGCCCTGCCTCACGCAGCGTCGTCATAATGCGTTCAGTCGTTTTCACCTCGCGGAATGAGAGCTCCGGGGTACGGTGCACCTCGCGGCGGAATTCCACAAGGGTAGGCATCATGCGAGCCACCCAGTCGTCGAAGACAGGGGTCGAAAGATCGTAACGTGAGTTTGCAAAAACCATAGTTCGAGAATAGCGCGAATCCGCAGCCAGTACACACCTTCTGGCTGCCTTCTTACGTTCGTTGAAGTTTTTGTACGCGACGTGACGAATCATCGCGTTGTGTGGCGGGTTTATGACATTGTGACTGATTGTGACGAGGCTGAAACCGCCGCCTGCAGACGCGGAAATTAACTAGCGGGTACCAGTTCGCACTAATATCGCAAACAAAAATGCGGTGTGGGCGTCACCAATCTTGCGCCCACACCGCATATTTTGTGTCTCTACGAGTTCTCCAGTCGCCAGGCTTAGAGGGCTCGCGCCAAAATAGCCTGCTTGACCTCGGCAATAGCCTTAGTGATCTGAATGCCACGCGGGCAAGCCTCGGTGCAGTTGAAGGTTGTGCGGCAGCGCCACACACCTTCTTTATCGTTGAGGATTTCCAAACGCAGATCCCCAGCGTCATCGCGCGAATCGAAGATAAAACGATGCGCATTCACGATGGCAGAAGGACCGAAGTACTGACCGTCCGTCCAGAAAACGGGGCAAGAGGAGGTACAAGCCGCGCACAGAATACACTTTGTGGTGTCGTCGAATCGGGCGCGTTCTTCCGCAGACTGCAGACGCTCACGTTCCGGTTCATTCGAGTCATTGATGAAGAAGGGCATGATCTCGCGGTACGCCTGGAAGAAAGGCTCCATATCGACGATCAGGTCCTTTTCGCAGGGAAGACCCTTAATCGGCTCAACGATAATGGGCTTGGTAATGTCCAGATCCTTGAGCAGGGTCTTGCACGCTAGGCGGTTACGTCCGTTGATGCGCATCGCATCCGACCCGCAGATACCGTGTGCGCAGGAACGACGGAATGAGACCGAGCCGTCGAGCTCCCACTTGATCTTATGCAATGCATCCAGCACGCGGTCGGTGCGGTACATGGTCAGGTTGAAGTCATCCCAGTATGCTTTATCCGATACTTCGGGGTTGTAACGGCGCACGCGAATCGTCACGTCATAGGTGGGGATGTTCCCGGAGTCTGAACCGGACATACCTTCAAAGAGCTTGACCGATTCCGGTTCGGGAGTTTCGTGTTCAGCCATTTTAGTACTTACGCTCCTTGGGTTCGTAGCGAGTGTAGACAACGGGCTTGGTATCAAAACGCAGACCCTGCACACCCTCAAACTCAGACTCGGGATCTAGATAAACCATCGAGTGCTTCATGAAGTTCACGTCGTCGCGCTTCGGGAAGTCCTCGCGGTAGTGACCGCCTCGGGATTCCTGGCGGTGCAGTGCGCCCACCGACATCACCTTGGCAAGCTGTAGCAGGAAGCCGAGCTCAACGGCCTCCAACAGGTCAAGGTTGAAGCGCTTGCCTTTATCCTGAATCGAGATATTTGCGTAGCGCTTTTCGAGTTCGTCAATGGCGGCGAGAGCCTTGCGAATGGTTTCTTCGGTACGGAACACCTGCATATCGGCTTCCATCACACGCTGCAGCTCGGTGCGGATAGCGCCAACCTTTTCGGTGCCCTGCCCGTCACGAATACCGTTGAGCATCGCGAGAGTGCGATCGGCAGCGTCATCCGGAACAGGCACGAAATCTGCGGATGCGGCGTATTCTGCGGCGCGGCGGCCAGCACGCTTACCAAACACGTTAATGTCCAGGAGCGAGTTGGTTCCCAAACGGTTTGCACCGTGTACCGACACGCAGGCTACCTCACCGGCTGCGTATAGTCCTGGAATAGTCTCTTCGCTGTTGCGGTACACCTCGGTATCGTTGTTCGTGGGAATACCGCCCATCGCATAGTGCGCGGTGGGGAACACCGGAATAGGCTGGTGGTGCGGCTCAACTGCCAGATAGGTACGCGCGAATTCGGTAATATCCGGCAGTTTCTCGTCGATATGTGCGGGTTCGAGGTGAGTGAGGTCTAGGAGCACATAGTCTTTATGCGGTCCGCAGCCGCGACCTTCACGCACCTCGTTCGCCATTGCACGAGCCACGATATCGCGGGGGGCTAGGTCCTTAATGGTCGGTGCGTAACGTTCCATGAAACGCTCGCCCTCGGAGTTACGCAGAATACCGCCCTCACCGCGGGCACCCTCGGTCACGAGAATACCCAGGCCCGCAAGGCCGGTCGGGTGGAACTGCACGAATTCCATATCCTCTAGGGGAAGACCTGCACGCAAGGCGATTGCCATGCCATCACCCGTAAGGGTGTGCGCGTTTGAGGTGGTCTTGAAGATCTTGCCGCATCCGCCGGATGCGAAAATCACGGATTTCGATTGGAAAACGTGTACTTCGCCGGTTGCCAGGTCATAGGAGACAACACCTGCAGGTCGGGGGTTGCCGTTTTCGTCTTCTGACATAATGAGGTCGAGCACGTAGAACTCGTTGTAGAACTCGACATTGTGACGCACGCAGTTCTGGTAGAGGGTCTGCAGAATCATGTGACCCGTGCGGTCGGCAGCGTAGCATGCGCGACGCACGGCGGCTTTACCGTGATCGCGGGTATGCCCGCCAAAACGACGCTGATCGATGCGCCCCTCGGGGGTACGGTTGAAGGGAAGACCCATTTTTTCAAGGTCGAGCACGGCGTCAATAGCTTCTTTCGCCATAATCTCTGCCGCATCCTGATCGACAAGGTAGTCGCCGCCCTTGACGGTGTCAAAGGTATGCCACTCCCAGTTGTCTTCCTCAACGTTAGCTAAGGCGGCGCACATACCGCCCTGTGCCGCACCGGTGTGCGAGCGGGTGGGGTATAGCTTCGTCAGCACCGCGGTTCGTACGCGCTGCCCCGCCTCAATAGCGGCACGCATACCTGCGCCGCCAGCGCCAACAATCACTACATCGTACTTATGTACCTGCATGATGCTCTCTCTCGTATGTCAAAAATCTTTAGTGTTTTACCCTTAGGGGGCCGGGCAGAAACTAGGCAGCAGATTAGCCGCCGCACCCGAGGGGCAGGGATCAAAAGCGAAGATCGTGAGGGTTCCGACCAGCAGCACAAAAGCGGATGCTGCGAAGAGGATAATCTTCAGCCACACACGCACGCGATCCTTTTCGGCGTAATCGTCAATGACCACGCGGATGCCGTTGGTGCCGTGGAGCATAGCCAGCCACAGCAGCAGCAGATCCCAGATTTGCCAGAAGGGGTTTGCCCATTTACCGCCCACGAAACCGAAGTCGATCGCGTGAATGCCGTCCCCCACCATGAGGTTCACGAAGAGGTGCCCGAAAATCAGCACAACCAGCACGACACCGGAGAGGCGCATCCCCAGCCAGGCGAACATTTCAAAGTTGTTGCGCTTGCTGGAGGAGCGGTTGTATTTCACACCATCAATCTTGTTATCGCGCAGGCGAGGAACCGAAACGCGTGATTTGAGTGGAGTAGACATAGCTTAGTGACCTCCAAGGTGTGAGAAGACGATCGGCAGGTGGCGAGCCGCGAATCCTGCAACAGTAATTGCCCACAGGAACAGAACAACCCACAGAATCTTAATGTGCGGATAGGTAGCCTTCTGGTTGATCTCGGGGGAACCGTCTTTGCCTTTGCTCATCACATGCTCGACTTTGGCGTTAGTAGCTGTTCCCCAGAAGTCGATAAGAATAATGCGAATACCGTTGAAGGCGTGGTACACGATGGCTGCCACGAGCGCGGTCTCTCCCAGACCCATCACGGGGTTTTTGTAGAGGCCGAGAACGCTATTGTATGCCTCGGGAGAGATACGGACAACGGCGGTATCAAGTACGTGAACCAGTAGGAAGAAGAATATAGCGATACCTGTCACACGATGAGCGACCCAAGACCACATGCCCCATCGGCCGCGGTACAGGGTCCCCTTTGAACTATTCAGCACTGAATAACCTCCTGTCGCCGCTGAGACGACGTCGGGGTCTGTGTGTTTAACCTCGGCGGGAAGCGCGCTCAGCAACTCCTGTGATTTCATATTGTTAGTTTCAAGATACCAGGTAATTCACAGGCTTATTGACACCTCGTCTCCTTATTTCGCAGGAAACTACAAGGTTAATTACGAAATAGTTATTTTGCGATACCCCTCCGTGAGCTGAGTTCATGCGGAACTAACCTTTACCTAATGTGATGCATCTCTTGATATTTTTTATCTGAGACTTTCCTGGAAATCACTCTAAGAATTCGGCATATTACAAAAGCCCCCGGTATTCTGGAACTGATGAATACTGCATTAACCCGTTTCCGCCCGCTTATTCCAGCTGGCGGTGTTGGTTCGCGTTTGTGGCCGCTTTCGCGTGCTCAGGCGCCGAAGTTCCTTCTCGACCTCACAGATTCAGGTAAATCGCTCTTGCGTGATACTTACGACCGTCTCATTGATTTGAGCAACGGCTCCGTCATGGTCGTGACCGGCACTTCTCATGCCAACGCTGTAACCCAGCAGATTCCCGAATTACGAGCCTCCGACCTCGTCTTGGAGCCCTCCCCGAAGGATTCTGCAGCCGCTATTGGTTTAGCGTGCGCTATTATTCACGAGCGTGAACCGGATGCGATTATTGGTTCCTTCGCCGCTGATCACGTCATCAATCCCGTTGATGAATTTCAACGCGTGGTGACCGAGGCGGTTATCACGGCAGCTTCAGGAAAGATTGTCACTATCGGCATTACCCCCACCGAGCCGTCGAGCGCGTTCGGATATATCAGAGCGTGCACTCCACTGGGGCTTGCTCACGCACCGAACGCCCTTGCGGTCGAGTCTTTTGTTGAAAAACCCGATAGCGAAACCGCACAAAAATACCTGGATTCCGGGGATTACACCTGGAACGCAGGCATGTTCGTGGCACCCGTATCCCTGATGCTGCAGCATCTTGAAAAGAACGAGCCCGAACTTTACACCGGAGTTATGAAGATCGCTAAGGCTTGGGATACTCCCGAGCGTGAGAGCATTATGGAACAGACTTGGGGTACTCTTCCCAAGACCGCAATCGACTACGCCGTTGCTGAGCCCGCTGCTGCTGCTGGCGATGTTGCAATGGTTCCCGGCTCCTTCAGCTGGGACGACGTGGGAGATTTTGATGCCGTTGCCCGTCTTAACCAAGAGAAGCATGGTGAAGGTCTCACAATTCTCGGTGACGAAGACAATGTGATCAATCAAGGCTGCAGCGGCATTGTTGTCGCGAACAGCAACCGCAAGATCTCGGTGATTGGCCTTGAAGATATCGTGGTGGTTGATACCCCCGATGCGCTTCTCGTCGCACCGCGTGAGCGGGCTCAGGCTGTGAAAGACACAGTTGCCGAGCTCAAAGATCGCGGCTTGGCTGATCTTCTCTAAAAGCGGCCATCGTTTAAATAACCACGCCGTATGGCGTTTATAACATTCTCAACACTCACTCATCGGGTGGATCGGCATGATATTCATGCTGATCCACCCATTATTTATATCCCGGCTCTTACTTATTCAATAATGATTCTCATGTGTGATAGTCTCTGTGTATGTCCAACACACGAAAATCATTTTTGATGTCACTAAGTTCACTCGGTCTCGTATCCTCCCTGCTCCTTGCAGGATGCGCGGGCGGCACATCCTCTGCAGGCTCCTCAGAGCCTTCCGCAGGAGCATCCTCAGGGGATTCAAACGCAAGCGCCTCGCAGTCTCCCATCGTTGAAGGCAAAGGCGCGTCAACCCGCCTCGCCATCACTTATGACGGCGGCGTGATGGTGTACGACGGTAAAGATATGAAGCTTCTGCAGGATATTCACAAAGATGGTTTCCTGCGCCTGAACGATGCGGGTGATAACCGCCATCTGATCGTAGCCGACGGATCCAGCTACACCTTCCTCGACACCGGCGCATGGTCGGTAGCACATGGTGACCACTCGCACTACTACACCACCGCTCCCAGCCTCTCGACACTCTCACTTCAGGCCGACCATACCGGGCATGTTATTGCCGATAACGGTAAGGTTGCGGCATTTGCAGACGGTACCGGTACCTTCGACGTATACGACCCCGCAAACCTGGTATCCAATAAACGCACGGCAACTAACCTTGAAACCAAGCAGGTTAAGCTCCCCAATCCTCACCACGGATTCGCTATCCCCCTGCCGAATGACCAGTACCTCGTAGCAGTCGGGGATTCCAAAACCCGCACGGGCGCAGCCGTGGTAGACGCTAACGGTAAGACCATAACAGAGAACAAGGAATGCCCCGGTGTACACGGCGAAGCTATCGCGCGGGATAATACCTTCACGATCGGATGCACCGACGGCGTACTCATCTACCGGGACGGCACCTTCACGAAGGTGACAAACCCCCAAGATCCCTATTCACGCTCGGGCAACCAGGCAGGAACGGCAGACTCCCCTTACGTTCTGGCGGATTATAAGACGGATAAGGACGCCAAACTTGAGCGCCCCGAGAAGTTTGCCATCATTGACACGGTCGCCCGCACGCGAGAGGTATACTCACTCCCCAAAGGAGTCAGCTACACCTTCCGCTCCATGGGCCGCGGACCTAACGGCGAGGCTCTGCTGCTCACCACGGACGGTAAGCTGCGTATCTACGACCCGGCAAACGGCACCGAACTTGGGTCTGTACAACTAATGAATACGTGGACCGAGTCAGAAACTTGGCAGGATCCTCGCCCGGCATTGTGGGTAGACGGTAAAACCGCCTACGTGACCGACCCCGAGACGAAGAAGCTTCACGCGGTATCACTCTCGGATGCTTCTCATCCAAAGACCCTCATGAGCATCGACCTGCCGCAGGTTCCTAATGAACTCAGCGGTGTCTCTTCAGCGAATGCGGCGCCCGTAACTGCGGACTCCCACTAGGAAGAAGTTAGAGAGCGCAAGCCCCGATACCGGTTTAGGTATCGGGGCTTGCTCTGTAGGTATATATATTTAAGATTGTGGGGCGCAGCTAAGACTGAAGAGATAGTGCTCCCAGAGGTTCCCAATCCGCGCCATCATAGGCATATACGTGCAGAGTATCTACCGTGAACGAACGTTCTTGTTCTGGTAAATTATCGAAAATCCGATGCGCCTGCCGCACCTGATCCGGCGTCAAAGAACGCCCCAAGGTGATATGCGGAACGTAAGGGAAAGGCGATGCCCACTGCCCTAACTCCTGCACGCACGCGCCATGAAGTTCGGCAAAAGTATCGGCGCCTAAGATAACGTCCAGATACTCGATCTCAGAGTTTGGGCGGAAGGTGCACACTCCCCCAGCGCGCGCCTGCACCGCGCCAATTGCGGCGAGTGAATGCGCCAGCGCATCCGAACGCCAGTCGTTCTCGTTCTGCTCGGTCAGCTCACTAACATACACAGTCACATGATTACTCAAATCAGTGGGAAGAGTCATGCCGGTTCTCTTCTTCCAGTCCACAAGACGCTGCCCCAACGGTCCGTTCACGTGGGCGATCAGACTCAAATAACGCTGCCCGGGGTGAAGAGTGGGCGATTCCTCAGTGTGTGATAGATTCTCGCAGGTGTTCTTAACAGTCACAGCGTACCTCCTTCGGTCTAGCCGCGCTGTGCGGGCAAAAAACCCACTTTATCGTAGACATTCTCGATAGTAACAGTCGCTATTTCACGAGCTTTCTGAGCGCCCAATGCCAGCAAGCGGTCAAGCTCGGCGGGGTCCGCCATAAGCTCTAGGGTACGCTCACGCAGGGGCGAAAGTTTCTCGACCACAACATCCGCCAAATCAACCTTGAGATGACCGTACATCTTACCCTCATAACGTTTGACGAGAGAGTCGATGCTCTCACCAGTCATCGCGGAATAGATCGAGAGCAGATTAGAGACGCCAGGTTTCGCCTCACGATCATAAGCAATAACGGAGCCGTCGTCAGTCACGGCAGACTTAATCTTCTTCACAGTCGCCTTCGGCTCATCCAAAAGTTTGATAAGCCCCTTATCGGAGGTGGCAGATTTCGACATCTTCGAGGTCGGCTCCTGCAAATCATAAATCTTGGCGGTTTCCTTCATAATAATGGGTTCGGGCACCACGAAGGTTTCGCCAAAGCGCGAGTTGAACCGTTGCGCCAGGTTGCGGGTAAGCTCTAGGTGCTGGCGCTGATCCTCGCCCACCGGTACGCCATCGACCTGATACAGCAGAATATCCGCCGCCATCAGCACCGGGTAGGTAAATAACCCCACCGAGGCGTTATCAGCACCCTGCTTCTGCGATTTGTCCTTGAACTGGGTCATGCGTGATGCCTCACCAAAACCCGTGAAGCAGTTCAGTACCCAGGCAAGCTGCGCGTGCTCAGGCACCTGCGACTGCACAAAGAACGGGGAACGCGCAGGGTCAATACCGGCGGCAATATACTGGGCGGCGGTCAGGCGGGTGCGTTCTCGCAGGGACTGTGGGTCTTGGGGCACGGTAATAGCGTGCATATCGGGGATAAAGAACAGGCACTCGTTGGCGGGGTCCTCCTGCAGGGCAACCCAGTTGTTCACCGCGCCAATATAGTTGCCCAAATGCATCGAATCTGCGGAAGGCTGCGCACCGGAGTAGACACGCACACGATCCAAAGACGCATTGGGAATGAGTGATTTATCCTGTTTCTTTTCGTCAGACATGATAGATACTTTCTTCAAGGGGCGCACGATGCGGACGGCCGGTTAGCCAGCGCATCCGGCATCTTATCGGCGGGTGAATTCTAGAACTGATAATCGACGACGAGCGGCGCGTGATCGCTGAACCGTTCATCATAGGAGGCGGCACGATCGACCGTTGCTTCCACGGCTTTCGTGGCGAGCGCGGGGGTAGCCATATGGTAGTCGATGCGCCACCCGGCGTCGTTATCGAAGGCTTTGCCGCGGT
>ERZ773265.384-NODE-384-length-28432-cov-31.379638_pt1 | contig 28432 bp, 18 predicted proteins | sample MGYA00580512_ERZ773265 | MGnify/ENA primary metagenome ERZ773265 (study PRJEB29015, sample SAMEA2738169) | human oral metagenome | biome: human oral; feature: human-associated habitat; material: saliva | place: China | collected 2183 ... | reverse complement strand
TGCAAAAGGGCACCTTTTACAAGCCTCTTTGTAACCTATTGATTCCTTGATGGTTACAAAGGCAGTTTTTCATCATTATCCTTTGTTTTACTATCTATATGCCTTCATATTTTGTAAGGTTATTTCCTGCTTCTTATTCTCTTGCTCCCAACAATGAAGAAAGGCATCTTCTGCAATGCAAAAGATGCCTTATGGTTCGTCAGACAGTGCCCTGAGGATAGGGACTGATCTGCTTTTTGCTTAGCTTTTATGTACTGATGGCGTCATCGGATACGCCCTTTAAGACTTAATGTTCCCAAGGATTATAGCCTTCATCAGCAAGGTCGAACCAGCCCGGTTTGGCTCCTACGCCGTCTTCTGGGTCTCCTTCGTGAATAGGACGTTGGTCGGTTGTACCGTCACCGTCATTGTCTACCTGTGAGAACTGTATGAGAAGTGAGCGTTCTACACCTATCTCCATCTCCTCTGTTATGGGTGTTACATATATCTTTTTCATGACTGTTCCTCCTTATTTGATCATTATTTTCTTGTGGTTAACAACATAGATTCCTCGTGGTAAGATGCCCATCTGTGATGCATCATCAGCCACTTTCTGTCCCTGCAGGTTATAGACAGCACCATGAGCAGAAGCCTCTGTGCCCTCGATGTGTAAGCCTTCGATGGCTGTCGTACTGCCCTGCAGCTCACCGTCAATGGTGAAAGTGAGTGGTTTGGCAGGACTTGCCGCATTCACATTCGTTGCTATCCAGCATCTAAAGCCCTTCACTGGGAGTGCATTTGCGGTGTGATACCACTTTCCATCCTTAGCTCCCAGCACGTAAGAGTGGGCAGGAATGATGGTGGTTGTCTGATTAATCTGTGTTCCACAGAACTGAATATCGCCCGAAACGGTTGTTGTCTGGTGTGCATTCTCTCGGAAGATGGGGGAAGGAACAGTAGGAAGGACAACATTATTAATGGTGTAATAAGGTGCCTGAACCGTCACTTGCGACCCGTCATTCAGCCTTTTCGAATAGCTACCCGTCTCAACATTCGCCTTACGAGTAGTCTGCATGATATAGAGTTTGCAGGGTTCTATCACCGTAGCATCGTCATTTGAGAGGTCGACTTTCTCAAAATCAATACGTGTAGGGATGGCTGCATCCTGTCCTTTCAGTCGTGCCAGCTTTGCCTGTTCACCAAAGGCTGTCTTGAACTGAGCGGCAGTAAGCGACACAGGGAGTGTGATAGAGCTCCACAAACCCGTCTTGATAGTGCGCTTTAAGATAAGAGTATAGGCATTTGTTGGTACGAGTGCCTGCTTGGTAAGATAGTCGAGTGAGGTCTGATCCTCGTCCAAGAGCATATCATTATCACCACAATACTTCAGCTGGAAGTTATCAAAAGCTGTCCAGTCGAGTTCCTTATTAGAGCCTGAAACCTTGATTCCGATATTCAATTCGTCACCATCAGCAGGGACATAGACGAGGATTGCGTTGTTATATATACCCGTTTCAAAGCGTTTAGCAGCCTTGATGTAAGGGCTTTCAGTCCCTACATCAACAGCTTTATACGTCTTTGTCAGTTCTTCTTTGGTGTAGTTGAACTCCTTTCCAAAGACATTCAAATCATTAGAAACCACTGAACGACCATCGGAAGAGCCTGTAACATTAGCGAAAATACTTGCTTTCAGATTGCTTCCAGCACCTGGACTGTAGAAACCATCGCATGAAACACGATACCAACCCTTCTTCAATACGTTCACTTTCTGCGTTACGGAGCCATTTGCATGGGCGTTATTACCCAGGTTTCGGATAGATGCTATCCAGTAACTTCCGTACTGTCGGGTGTATTTATCAGGCCAAGCGTTCATCTGACCCATACCAACGTAATACGTATTAGGCTGTTCTTGATTGAAAGCATACTTCGCTGGGAGGTAATCTTGCTGCAAACCAGACACTACCCACTTACCAATTCCTTTGTGACTGCGCATGAAATCAGGGTCAGTCAGTAGGAAAGTAGCATCGGCAGGAGCCTCTGACGAAGCAAATTGAGCCTTGAAAGCGTCTTTAAGGTCCTGCAGTGTGATGAATTTCCATTGTGCATTGGCACCGTAAGAGGTTGGGTCTGTAGGATAAATGAAGCTCAATCGGTTGGAACCTGACGCTGTCGGGTCAACAACAAGATAACGATTGCCATTCACGATGGCTGGTGCTGCATCGTTTTTGCAGTATAAAGTATAGGTCTTACTGCCCGAACTTGTTTCTTTAATGGTCCAATCAACATAGGCATTGGTGCTTACTCGGTCGCAGAACACCCTATCCCAGCTTGATTGTTTATCAGGTACTTCATCTCCAGCGTGTACATGTGGGAATCCCAACATGTGTCCGTCGTCCGTTTCGAGGACGCCTTCTATGTGATATGTATCGGCTGAAATCTTCGTTAAATTTAGTCTCATACCAACGTTATAGGCTGAGATACTGGTTCCCCAGATTGACCCAACGTTCAGGTATTTGCCTGTTCCGACATTGTACAAGTACACTGCATTCATGTCAGCATTGCTGTTTCCAATCACTGTTGACAGTTCATTACCCACCCATTTGTAGTTGGCATCCTGTCCTTGTGCCATAGAACGCGTTGAGCATAGTAATAGAATCATTACTGGTAAAATGAAAAATAGGTTTGTTTTTCTCATCATAAAATAGTTTATTTAGTTAATATTTGTTTTGATTTGCACATAGATTGAGGGGCATAAGGGATGCTTCCATCCGCCTATATAGGCTTATATGCTATTCAGTTTGTATGCTGTTGCCTCTGTTTCCTCGCTCTGTCCTCATCAGATGGGGCGTGATGGCGATGCTGGAAAGGCTGGAGGCAGGAGGCTGACAAACAGGGTTTAAACGATAAAGAGAGAGAAAAACACGCTCGAGGCATGCTCTTCTCTCTCTTATCAAGTCATCATTTCAGTAGTGGTGCACCAACTCTCTTGTCCATACGGCGCAGGATTAGCTTGTGATTCTCCAAGTCAATGATCAGTGCAAGGGCTGTTGTCTTACCGTCAGCACCGGCAAAAGCTGTTGAAGTCCAGTACATTCCCTGTGTGTTAAAGAAAGGACTTACAACCTGATGGGGTGTCTCGAGCTGTGTGGTTCCACTCCTATAAAGGAAGTCATAATAGCCTCTTGCAGGGAGGAACATCCTTTTTGTATTGCTATTGATCCCTGGTGTACGTTCATTATCAGCGTAAGATCTGTTCAGAGGGACGGTTGCCAAGTCGGTTGTCTCGGTCTTTTTGCGGTAATCAATCATTGCTCCTCCATAGGCTTTTGTCGGTCCGATGTCTGTGAAATGTGATGCTGGTCTACCCGTTTTCTGCCTTAATGCCTCCAAAGTATCGAACCATACGCCGCCATTATACAGATGATGATGGATGACATACATCTTTCCCATGTCTATGGTAGGTGTCCCCTGCCATGCAAGCCACATGGCTCCGTTTGCCGTCATGGCATCCTTTGCGCTGCGTGTAGCGACATTTTGATCAACATTTGTGCTTGCTCCGGGTATGGCATTGTACCATCTGGCATCTGAATCAGCATCGGGGAAGCCTTCAGTCTGCGTCACTGGGTCTTTAACAGGGAGCAGAAGCTGCTTGTCTTCATGTCCTTTCCAGAAGTATTCACCCACAGCTGCATCCCAAGTGTAGTAATCATCCTTCGAGAAATCAGCCAGTTTGATGTCGTGTTCAAGGTGACATGTCTTGCCTTCTTCCAACTTTAGCTTCTTATATATCTTCCGATAATATCCGCAACCATTGGTAGCTTGGTCAACAAGTGCGTAGTCTATCTTGACATTTGTGTATTCCCCCGGTGGCAGAACGATGATGATTCCGTTCTTTGTCACGTCTGCTGATGCTGGAATGGGTAAGCTTTCGCTGGGTGTTCTGCGGACCAACTGGTTTCTCTCAAAGCGTTGCTTATAGTACCATATGGTTGTCTTTCGCTTGTCATTTGTGACGGTTGACACGGGACGGTCAGGTGCATTGTACTTCAATCCGTTGTCATCAAACTTGAAAGTACCGTTGATAAGCTGGTCAGCTTGTACGAAAACTGCCACTACACCAACGTCAGTTGAGAACTGATGTACTGAACTGTAGGGATTCAGAACGAGGTAAGAGGCTTTATGGGTGAGGTTGAAAGTGTATTTACGGTCAGCCATCTTCGTTGCTACAGCCACACCACAGTCACCATATTCGCCTATCTTTCTGGCGTCATTCGGTGCATCCTGAATCTGCACTTTGGCAAAGACCACCTCATCAGCCTTGGTTGATTTCGAACCTGTATAGCGCACATTATAAGTGTTTGCAGAGAGGTTTTCATTGAAAAAGAACTTCGTTCGTTCCACCTTGTCTGCTGCTGTGAGGTCGCTACGGTCGTTCTTCACGAGGTCAGTACCGCCCGTTGTGCTCTTGTTCACCCATATATGGTCGTCTCCCGTCCAATAGAATTTAACGTGATTAGGGTCGGTTCCCGAACCGTTCACATATTCTCCTGCCGTGCGTGTTGGCGCATCTCCAACGGAGAATTCTGTCATATTAGCAGGTGACTGCTGCACTTTGCCTGTTGTCTCTGTATCCTCTGACGAGCAGGCAGCAAGTCCAACAACAGTCAGAAACAGAAGGAATACTCTGTTTATAAGTCTTTTCATCGTGTCGTAAAATCGTTTTTTAGTGACCGTATCGTAGTCTATCTCAGTACAATCAGGGTCGTGTTAGTTAATATCCTCGCCCTCTTCTGCATCAGAATTGTTCTGATCATAGGCGTTGTTATGCCCTGCTCCGAATTCCGTTGAGCCAGCCATCAATGACCATTCGGCATCTAAAGCCATCACCGAACATGACGGTGTGACATAGCGATGGCGTGCTGTATGCAACTCATCCAGCAGGATTCCATTTGATAATTTATGCTTTTGCATTCTTTTTTATTGGTTATATAGTCTTTGCTATCGGGTTTAATTTCGTTTCCTTGTCCCTCTCTTACGGAGTGGTTAAGCCTCTATGGCTATGCATCTTACGTATAAGTGGCGGTGCAAAGTTATGAATATTTTTCTTATAAAAAGAAGTTTAATTAACTAAACTCCCGTGGTTTGATAAATATTAACAATGTTTTCAAATGCGATAAAGCATATTTTTGAACTCCAAACCTTAACGCTTTGAGAATTAAACACAGAACTTTAAACTCTAAATCTCTGTACTTTCCTCTGTTCACCCTTCCAATTCCTATATGCTTCAAGGCATTCATATGAACTACAAACCTAAGACTTCCAAGAATTAAACCCTGCACTTTAAGCCCTAAATCTTAGTTCTTCTATTTCCCCAACACCCAGCATCCCGTATCCCGCCAGGCACATCCTCTCCCCCTGGAGGGGCTTGGGGAGGCCGTAACTAGAGGCTTAGTGAGCCACCCATATCCCACCGTTTCCTCTCACATCCCCTCCTCCGGAGGGGCTTGGGGAGGCCGCTTCTCTTTTCTTAGTTCCGCCCTTCTTTGTCAATTTCTTTCCTTCCTGCTTTCCCATCTACGCCCTTTCGTGTTCTAAAAGATGCCCTTTTGCAATGTAAAAGGGCATCTTTTGATGTGTAAAAGGGCATGTTTTGCAATGCAAAAGGGCACCTTTTACAAGCCTCTTTGTAACCTATTGATTCCTTGATGGTTACAAAGGCGGTTTTTCGTCATTATAGTTGGGAAAGGAAGAGAATAGGGCTTACGGAATGTAAGGATGTTTCGTAATGCGTATTGTGCCCATCGGAGAGGGCGACAGTAGGGATATTCAGCAGCTGTGGAGGGGACGAATCGGGAGCAGTATGTGTCCACCTCAAAGTTACTTTGTGCTCGCTTCACACTCACTCTGCCCCCACTCTACATCGGATCTTACGGAGAAAGGCAACGGGAACAGTGCCTTATACCTTATTATATATAGCCTTTTCAGGCGCATTTCAGCGTCTATTGCCAAGACTATTGTATTGACTATCCTACGTTTTCTAGACTTCGCCTTCGCAAGATAGTACCTTTGCAATGTCAATAGGGAGGAAAGGGGAAACTGACGGATGCACCAATGGCAATCAGCCCCTGCCCTTTGATTGATTTGTAAACTAAACTTCAACATCATTATGCAACACATAAACTACGAAGAACAGCTCTCTGAACACTTCACAGTGGGTGAGATGCTACGGTCGGGGACTGCCATAAGACTACGGATAAAGAACCTTCCGGGGTGTGATCCCTGCCAGCCGGGACTGTCGGAACAGACCGTTATCGGCAACCAGCAAGCCCTTTGTACAAAGGTTTTGGAGCCTTTGCGACGACAAATTGGGAAGGTTATTGTGACGAGTGGCTATCGTTGTACGGCGCTGAACCGTGCTCTTGAAGGCTCGGAGCAGTCGCAACACCTCTCGGGAGAGGCTGCTGACATCTACGTTTCGGGGCGACAGATGTGCCAGAAGTACGTCAATATTCTTCAACATACCGACTTCGACCAGATGATTCTCGAACCTCTCGACAGTCATTTGAAACGATGGATACACATCAGCCATCGACGAAACGGGGAGAATAGACACCAGATTATCGGTGATATATAATCATTGTGTTATATATATATGTATTCATTTCTTTATTTATTTACATTTTTAAATCTTTAATTTTATGTCAATCAATTATCGTTTGTACCAAGACAATCGTAAGAACAGTAAGAAAAAGGGGCATTGGTACGCCCGTACTGTAGTGACTAACTGCGTTGATATCAAGGCACTTGCAGCCCGCATCAGCAACAGCTGTACGGTGACTGAGCCTGACATCCTGGCTGTTATCTCGGCACTTGTCACCGAAATGAACTACGCGCTGACGCAGGGCAGCAAGGTGAAAGTCGACGGATTGGGAACTTTCCGTGTAGGAATCCATTCGCATGGGGTGGAGAAAGCCGATGACTTCAATGTGCAGAAGGATATCTTCAGTCCTCATGTGCTCTTCCTTCCAGCGTCAATGAAGGTCGGAACGAACAAGCGTGTGGCAACGTTACTCAGCAATCTGAAGCTGCAGGAGGCGGAGAAATACGTCGGTGCACCGAAGAAAGGAAAGAAGAAAGCGGCTGAAGGGGGCACAGAAGGTACTCCCGGTGCTGGCGGAAGTGAGACGCACAACCCTTAATCAGTTCTTTAATGTCTAACCGTCTGTCGTCATCTGCCCCTTAATGGTGGGCGCATCTCATTGAAAATGAGGACTTTCACACAAACACACCACTCGCCTTTGGGGCGGATGGGACAGACATTAATCATGCTTTAAATTATGAAACAATCAACTTGGAAACTCATTCTGCAGATCGCTGTGACGGTTATCACTGCCATCGCAACCTCTCTGGGTGTCACTTCTTGTAGGTAGACACGAAGGGAAAGGCGCTCCCCCATTGGCTTGCACACCGCACTTGATGCTCCGAAGGAGGATACACCGTGGCTCATGAGCACGCAGATGACACAGCAATCGTGATAAAAAAACCTCTAAAACAAAACCCGTCTTGAGGTTAGACAGTCGTTAGTAATCTCTTATTAAAGATTAATTAGAATGCCATAGAGCGTTGATTATCAACTGATTGCAAAGCAATCGCACGACAAATGAGTAGGTTTCAGCCGACTTCTAAGGAACATTCTTCCGACAATCAAGTAAGGTGTGTGCGACAAAAAGGGAGGGTCTTTCCCACCTATTGCGACAGATTGGGAGGTAGAGGGCGACAAATAGGGAGGTAAACTCGCGTTTTGTTCGTTTTATTTTACAAAACATTCGTTTTCTCTTTGTCTTTCCCTCACTTCCCAATCTTTGTTTTCTGTATTACAATCTTTTGTGTATTTCATAACTCACTGTACTCTAATGGGTTATAAACCACTGCGACAAATTAGTAGTATTGTTTCCTTATAGCATTCCATCTATATGCGACAAATATGGAGTTTGCTGAAAATAACGAAACTTTACACTTTTTTGTCGCCATTTATATATATATATATTCCCATGTTTATAGGAATAAATGTTTTTCCTTTTGTCCCCCAAAAGATTCCATACTGCCCATCTTAACCTCCCTTTTTCTTGTCATACACATTATAAATATGTATATTTGCATACAGAAATAAAAACCAACTGATCATGAAAAAAGGAACGCCTGAGTAACCTTTTGCTTGTTAACGTCCAACGAAGTATTGTTTCTGTCCGAGGAAAACAAATTATAATCGATGCTGATGCTACTCATTTAATGATGCTGATGCTACCCTTTTAAAGATGCTGACGCTGCCCATTTAATATGGATTAGGAACCCAGCGTATCAAAGAAACAGTGTACAAGAATGCAGATAAGTTCCCTTCGGACTGTATGTTTGCTCTTAGAAAGAAGAGCGTAGAGACTTTGCGGTAGAATAATTCGTCCACAAAGCTTCCATCTAACATAGCTCCCTACCAAAACATTTACCAAGAAAGGACTCTTTATATTGGGAATAATCCTAATAAGAAAGAATGCTATAGCTGTTACATTTGCAACTGGAGAGTCTATCAGAAACATACGGAAGTTAAAACGGGAACTATGATATTGACACCAAAAAAGGGCACATCTTCTAACTTTCCTGTCACTTCTATCACACGTTATGGGGCTGTAAAGGGTTAGAATCGAGGGGATTAAGAGAAGTGTTAAAAGTGACAGCAAATGAAAACAAAACTATTTTAGGGAGTTATGGGTCTTCTGGAGGGGGGATTTTCTAGGGTTTCTAGGTTTCTTTTCTAGGACTCCTAGGTTTTATCCTAGGTACTCCTAGGAGTTTTATTCTAGGACTCCTAGGGGTTAATCTAGGCTTCCTAGATTTTAATTCTGTGGCTTCCTAGGTCTCTTCTAGCCCCCCTTAGGTTTTTAATTCCTCTGTGAGTACAGGGCACAAGGATTATCATTGTTTGCTCATATGGGGTTATATCCTTTCTTATGAGCAACCAGACAGGTCTTATGAGCCGACGGACAGGGACGAGAAAGCACTCAAGTGGTCAGTAGTTTAAAGCTTTTTGAATCCTAACAGTTCTGCTTTTTTTGATGGATGATTCCTAATTATTCAACGTCTAAATAGCTTGTTTTCAGTAAAAAGATGGCTAAATGATTTGGAATATATCGAAAATAATTCATAACTTTGCACTCGGAAAGTTGAAATAATTACAAGAAACATATTCTATACGTATCCTACTGATTATCAATAGTCAGTATCGAAGCGTCGAAAAGGACATATACGTAAATACATTAATATATAAATACAAAAACATTATGAAAGAAAAGTTTATTTGCACCGTTTGCGGTTACATCTATGAAGGTACTGAAGCACCAGAGGAGTGCCCAATCTGTCATGCTAAAGCAAACAAGTTCAAGGCTTTCAAGAGTGTAGAACTGAAGGGTACTAAGACTGAAAAGAACCTCCAGATTGCTTTCGCTGGAGAGAGCCAGGCACACACAAAATACCTCTATTATGCTTCAAAAGCAAAGAAAGATGGTTATCAGCAGATTGCTGCTTTGTTTGAGGAGACAGCAATCAACGAGCGTGAGCACGCTAAGCTTTGGTTCAAGTTCTTGCACGATGGTGGTATTCCTACAACAACAGATAACCTCGCTGACGCTGCAGCAGGTGAGAACTATGAGTGGACAGACATGTACGCTAAGATGGCTGAAGAGGCTCAGGAGGAAGGCTTCACAGGTATTGCTGCTAAGTTCCGCAAGGTTGGTAAGGTAGAGAAACACCACGAGGAGCGTTATCGCAAGCTGTTGAAGAACATCGATGATAAGGTTGTTTTCTCACGTGATGGTGATTCAATCTGGCAGTGTCGTAACTGTGGTCACATCGAGATCGGCAAGAATGCTCCTAAGGTCTGCCCAACATGTGACCACCCAGAGAGCTACTTCCAGCTCCAGGAGAACAACTTCTAAGGTTGTAAAAACATTATAAGACCGTTGACATGGGTGTTGGTTCCCATGCGATAGCTACAACAACGGATATAAGGTAAGTGCCGGAGGCGTCATGCTTTCGGCACTTTTTTCGTGTGGTTGGCGGTGGTGTACTACTTCTTTACGTGCTCATCAAGACACAAAACAAGCTGCAGTCTTGCCCTATTGGGAATTGTTTACCGCTAATAAACACGGAGTTCTGACATGAGAAGACCGTATTATTCAGCCTCATCGGCAAACATTTACTGTATTCCCAAGCTACTTTTGCATTCTACGAAAGAGCTTCTAACACCTGAAAACAGGCTGAAAAGTCTTGGCAATGATGGATAAAAGCATCACGAATGAGCCCTGTATCTCCCCCACCCCATTGTCTGTTACCCGACAATAAGGAGCAGAATGATACAGGGCTCACGCTATATGATAAATCGTTCTTACGCCTTCAGCTGTTCAGCCATGCTGGCTGCGGCACGCCGACCATCGCCCATTGCGAGGATAACGGTGGCACCACCACGTACGATATCACCTCCGGCGTATATCTCGGGACGGGAACTCTGCATGTTGTCATTGACAACAATGGTGTTCTTTCTGCCCAGTTCCAATCCTTCAACAGACTTAGGAACGAGCGGATTGGGCGATACTCCAACAGCAACGATGACCTGATCACAGTCCACGGTGATGGTCTTTCCCGTCTCAACAGGGCGTCTCCGACCGCTTGCGTCAGGTTCTCCGAGCTCCATTACATCCAATACTGCAGCACAGACGCGTCCGTTTTCATCCGCTTTATACTCCTTCGGATTGTGTAATGTCAGGAAGTTGATACCCTCTTCCTTGGCATGTTTCACCTCCTCAAGGCGTGCCGGCATCTCCGCTTCAGACCTTCTGTAGACCAGAGTGACGTCAGCGCCGAGTCGTTTTGCCGTACGACAAGAGTCCATTGCAGTGTTACCACCACCAATGACGAGCACCTTCTTACCTATTATAATAGGTGTATCCGTATCCGGATTGGCTGCATCCATGAGGTTAACACGTGTAAGATACTCGTTACTTGACAGGATATTGATGGCGTTTTCGCCCGGAATACCCATGAAATTAGGCAATCCTGCACCCGAACCAACGAAGATTCCTTTGAAATCCTTTGCCTTCAGCTCGTCGATAGAAATGGTTTTACCAATGATGGTATCAGTCTGGAAGTGTACACCAAGCCGACGAAGGTTATCTATTTCAACATCAACAATCTTGTTTGGGAGGCGGAATTCAGGGATACCATACTTCAGAACGCCACCTATCTCATGCAGTGCTTCGAAGACATACACCTCATATCCACGCTTCACCATGTCTCCTGCGAAGCTCAAACCAGATGGTCCTGAACCCACAACAGCCACCTTGATGCCGTTGGATGGTGCTACTTCAGGCAGTGCAACCTGCCCACTCTCGCGCTCATAGTCGGCTGCGAAGCGTTCCAGATAGCCGATAGCGACAGCTGGCGACTTCATTTTAAGATGTATACAACGGCTCTCACACTGTTTCTCCTGTGGACAAACGCGTCCGCAAACGGCTGGTAGAGCTGATGTTTCCTTAAGAACGCGCGCTGCTTCCAGGAAGTTTCCACATTCGATATTCTTGATAAACTTTGGTATTTGGATGTTTACCGGACAGCCTTCTACGCACGATGGCTTCTTACAGTCAAGACATCTCTTTGCCTCTTGCATAGCCATCTCAGGTGTCAAGCCGATGTTTACCTCCTCCAAACGGGTCTTGGCACGATATTCAGCATCCAGTTCCGGCATCTTAACACGTGGGATTGCCACTCTCTCCTTGGGCTTCAACGCCTCGGGTTCAGTCTCATTGACGGCAGCAGCAACGCCCTCCGACGCCTTCTTATCAGCCCCCAGAGCACATTCCTCACCGTCATTCTTCCCCTGATCGGCAGCAGTGTGTCCTGGCTCTGCAGCCCTGTTAGCCAGTGATTCCTCGTTCTTAAACGTCCCCATGCGCTTGAACATCTCGTCCCAATCCACCTGATCACCGTTGAATTCAGGACCATCAATGCAGACGAAGCGCGTCTTTCCGCCTATCGTCAGTCGACAAGCACCGCACATTCCCGTACCATCCACCATGATGGTGTTCAATGACACGTCGTTAGGAATACCGTATTTCTTTGCCAGCAATGACGTGAATTTCATCATCACAGGAGGTCCGATAGCCAGCACTTTGTCCACATGTTCGCGCTGAATAACCTTCTCTACGCCCACCGTGACAACCCCTTTCTCGCCGTATGAGCCATCATCGGTCATGATGATCACCTCATCCGAATACTCCTTCACGTCATCCACCATGATAACCAGCTCCTTCGTCCTACCCGCAAGGACGGATATCACTCTGTTGCCAGCCTTCTTCAGTGCCGTGAGGATGGGGAGAATGGCAGCAATACCGATACCACCACCGGCGCAGACCACCGTTCCGTAGTTCTCAATATGTGACGGAGTACCGAGCGGACCAACGATATCAGCCACCTCATCACCCACCTTCAGGTCGCAGAGCTTCGTTGATGAACGCCCCACCTCCTGTATAACCATTGTCAGTGTGCCCCTCTCCGGGTCAGCTTTAGCAATGGTATACGGCACACGTTCACTGTTTTTATCAACGCGTACGATGATGAAATTGCCTGCACGGCAGCTCCTTGCGATGAGAGGTGCTTCCACTTCAATGCAGAAAACCTTCTCCGAAAACTGTTTCTTGCTGATAATCTTGTTCATGATATACTGTTGTTTTTTATCCGACAGACCCCACGTCGTGCCCCTTTCGGTATGAGGAAAGATGGCGGAATACTGTCTTTGTGATATGTTAGTATGATGATTTGTTATTTGTTGAGCCCTTGTTCTAAGCTCTGTAGGTTTTCGTAGTAATAAACAGATGTGTAGAATCCACTTCGGGATTAGTAAATGAAAAGCCCTCTGTCCGCGCCCCTCCACTTATCAGGAGAGGACGGCAGAGGGTTTTATTCTTAGTCCATCTTGTCGTCGAGCATCTCGAATCCGCAATAAGGAACAAGCACCTTCGGCACACGGATGCCCTCTGGCGTCTGGTTGTTCTCAATGATTGCGGCAACGATACGTGGCAAAGCAAGCGCCGAACCGTTAAGAGTATGGCAGAGTTCAATCTTCTTATCCTCTGCATGACGGTACCGACAGTGCAGACGATTTGCCTGATAGCTCTCGAAGTTTGAAACACTTGACACCTCCAACCAGCGTTCCTGGGCTGCACTCCACACCTCAAAGTCGTAGCAGATGGCTGATGTAAAGCTCATGTCACCACCACAAAGGCGCAGGATATGATAAGGCAATTCCAGCTTCTTCAGCAGTCCTTCAACATGGTTGAGCATCTCATCAAGTGAGGCATAGGAATGCTCTGGCTTGTCAATGCGTACGATCTCAACCTTATCAAACTGATGCAGACGGTTCAATCCACGTACATCCTTACCGTAACTACCAGCCTCACGACGGAAACAAGCCGAATAAGCGCAACGCTTGATAGGCAGATCCTTCTCGTCAAGAATCTCATCCCGGAAGATATTCGTCACTGGAACCTCAGCCGTAGGGATAAGGTAGAGGTCATCAAGGTTGGCATGATACATCTGACCTTCCTTGTCTGGAAGCTGTCCGGTGCCCAGTCCTGAGTCCTGATTGACCACCAATGGTGGCTGCACCTCCAGATAACCGCTCTTGCGAGCCTCGTCAAGGAAGAATGCTTCCAGCGCTCTTTGGAAGCGAGCCATCTTACCAATATATAGCGGGAAGCCTGCTCCGGTGATCTTAACACCGAGGTCGAAGTCAACAAGATTGAACTTCTTCAGCAAGTCCCAGTGGCATTGTGCGTCAGCAGGGAGGTTCGGTTTCTCGCCACCTTCCTTCACAACGACGTTGTCATTGGCGTCTTTTCCCTCCGGAACATCATCGTTCGGAACGTTAGGAATGGTCAGCAACACCTCCGTCATCTCCTTTTGCGCCGTCTCCATGATCTCATGTAGCGCCTTGTCAGCCGACTTCAGCTCAGCCACCTTCTCCTTTATATCGTTAGCTTCGTTGGTCTTTCCTTCTTTCATCAGCCCTCCTATCTGCTTCGAAAGTTGGTTCTGCTGCTGCTTGTTTGTATCAAGCTTCTGCTGAGTCTCACGACGCAGACGGTCATATTCCAGTACTTTCTCAACTGCCTCACGTGCTCCATTGAAGTGTTTCTTCTCCAATCCTTTGATTACACGTTCGGTCTCTTCACTGATGAGCTTTAATGTAAGCATAATAATTTCCTTTATAATTTTGATTCTGAGAGCAAAGTTACGAAAAAAATCGATAACACGATAAAATAGCAAAAGAAAACCGTTCCATGGAAAAATTATTATCTTTCCCGCCGTTCCTTGCCCACCTGAAGGGCATAAAACCCAACAACTTGACGGCGTGACACATAACAAATCAACCATCACAGCATACCTCCCGACACATAAACACGCCCGTAAGCCGTGCGCTTAGCAAACAATTCACATCTTAAAACCATACGTTTACGAATTGAAAAACCATTGGGCTGCATGCTAAATAAACAGGTTTTACGAATTGAAAAGCCATTGGGCTACATGCTAAACGAACAGGTTCTACGAGTCAAAAAACCGACAAACCATGCATTAAAAAACGCAAGTTCACGAGTTGAAAAACCGACAAACCATGCATTAAAAACCCAAGTTCACGAATTGAAAAACCGACAAACCAGGCATTACAGAACACAAGTTTACGAGTTGAAAAACCGACAAACCAGGCATTACAGAACACAAGTTTATGAATTGAATACCGCATTTCTCCTAACGACTTTCACTCCTTCAACAACTCAAACAGCTACAAAACCTTTACCCCTCATTAGGAAACACGTATCCCGCCAGGCACATCCCCTCCTTCGAAGAGCTGTGGTCAACCGTCTTCTATCCCCCCGTTTCCTCTCACATCCCCTCCTTTCGGAGGGGCTTGGGGAGGCTTTTTTTTGTCAATTTCTTTCCTCCTCACTTTCCCATCTACGCCCTTTCACCTTCTAAAAGACGCCCTTTTGCATCGTAAAAGGGCGTCTTTTGCAGTGTAAAAGGGCATGTTTTACAACGCAAAAGGGCACCTTTTACAACCCCATCCGTAACCCCTTGATAATCCAATGGTTACAAACCTGAAAATCAACCATCATCCACCCAAACCAGAACAAACAAGGTTGAGATTATGTAAGGATAATTCATACACTCCTCTCCGTCCCTTCCCCTGTTCCTTTCCACCCTCTCCCCTTTCCCTTTCCATCCCCTATCACTCCCTCCATCCACCTGAAACAGTAACTCACAAAGCCCCTAAAACAAAACGACTGCACACTCCGAAGAGCCTGCTTACAGGTCTGAAAAAGTCTATCTTCATACCTATTATAAGTTAATAGTTATCGCCTTCGCAAATAAAAACAGAAAGGAAACATGCTGATTTATATACTCCAATCTGCTAAACAGTTGAAAATGTAGCTCTTACGTGGGCGAATCAGTGCACAAAAACGATTATTTACACTTCTAGAAAGCAAATTATCGTTAACTTTTTAGGGCTATCCATTAAATTTAACAGTCAATTTTCACATTCCACAACACATTGAAACAGGAATCAAGAAATAAGCTATAAGGAAAAGAAAAAGTATATATAGAATAAAGAACAGTGCATATTTTTTTATTATCTTTGCAAAATAACAAACTGATACATTATGACGAGAACAAACAAAGTACTGCTAATCTATACTGGTGGAACCATAGGTATGGGTCATAATAAGGTGACAGGAGCACTGGAACCACTTGACTTTAACCACCTTGTTGACAATGTTCCTGAGTTCAGACTGATACCAACTGAAGTGGACACTTACCAGTTTGACCCTCCAATAGACTCTTCTGACATGACGCCACAACGGTGGGCACAGCTCGTGAACATCGTTTCTGAACGCTATGATGACTATGACGGATTCGTAATCCTGCATGGTACGGACACCATGGCATTCACTGCTTCGGCGCTATCGTTTATGTTTGAGAACCTCACCAAGCCTATTATCCTCACGGGATCACAGCTTCCCATCGGACAGTTGCGCACGGATGGGAAGGAAAACCTCATGACAAGCCTCGAACTTGCATCTGCTCATCATGCCGATGGGACGCCAATGGTGCCGGAGGTGTGCATCTATTTCAGTGGACATCTGCTGCGTGGCAACCGTTCAACGAAGCAGAATGCTGATGAATTCAACGCCTTCGATTCGTTCAACTATCCGCATCTCTGTGAGGCTGGAGTGAACTTTACCTTTGACGAACACCGTATTCTGAAGCCCGACTATACACGTCCGATGATCCCACATACGGATCTCAATGCGAATGTAGTTATCTTTTCGCTCTTCCCAGGCATTGAAGATGACATCGTGAAGCATGTCATTGATGCTCCGGAACTGCGTAGTATCGTCATGAGATCATACGGAAGTGGGAACGCACCACAGAAACCTTGGCTGATGAACATGCTCAAAGAGGCATCACGCAGGGGTATTGTCGTGGTGAATATCAGCCAATGTATCAGCGGACAAGTGGAGATGAGCCGTTACGATACGGGTTATCAGCTGAAGGATGCAGGCGTTATCAGTGGTTACGATAGCACGGTAGAGGCTGCCGTTACGAAGCTTATGTATCTTCAGGCACTCTATGATGACCCTGAAACCATACGCCAATACATGAAAAAAGCCATCGCTGGGGAGATAACTATCTCTGGGGAAAAATAAAAAGAAGCCCTAAAGGGATTGAAGAGAAGCCTTAGGGAAATTGGAAAGAAACCCTAAAGGAAACAGAAAGAAGCCCCAGAGGAAATAAAAAAAACCTCAGGGAAGGATAAAAAGAGAAAAGGGGAAAAGGGTAAAGGGCTGTGTTTAGCGTCCAAGCCAACACCTTACGGAACACAATCTGTTAACTTGTAAACCCATAAACACATCAAAAAAGATAGAAAAAACAAACGGGCACATCAGTAATACTGGTGCGCCCGTCTCAGTTATAGTGGCCATTTAGAGTCAAATAGTTTTTAATGTGTATCGGTTTTCACACAAGAAAAAAATAACTCACTGTACTATTAATACAACTATAGATATATTAATACGTACCCGAAAAGCATTAAAATCTTTTTTTTAACATTAATAAAACTTTTGTATCAATAATGGACAACTTTCTTATTGGTACTTTTCCCGTTCGTACTTTGCGGTATTTGCCCTCTGCATACCTTATTTATTAAGGGAACGGAAGGGGTGTAGGAAGCAGACGGAAAAGGCGATAAACTGGCTGCAACAATAGGGTTTCGGCATTGGTCAATGTTATTACTGATCACAACCAAGCCACACGAAAAAACGATTTCAGCATCGTCTGATGCACGATTCACCATCATCCGACACCGCATCAGGGGTTGTTTTGCAAATGAAAGGATGGGATATAAGTAGTGAATTGCTAATTTTTGACAAAAAAGATGGTGTCATTTAACACTCAACCCACCTACTTTTAACAAACAAATTGGATATCTTTGTTAAGTATGCTATATTCTTTTAACAATCATGACAGTAAAATTTAACTCCGAAGTCAGCACCTTTTAACAAATATGAGGGGTCGTTTTAACATGGAAACCGCCCACTCTTCATAAACAAGGTAGTAGCGTTTGAAATGAAACCCAGCACACACTGACAAACGAAACCATGGGGCTGGATATGAGGACCATCTCCTCCTGATAAATAAAACGGCAGGGGGTTAAACTGAAAACGTTGCTTCCTGACCAACAATAGAGTAAGGTTTAATACAAAAAACACGCTTTCTTGCTCAACAATACTGTAGGCTTTAATATGAAAAACCATGCTTCCCGACTGATAAAACGGATGGCTTTAATATGAAGAACCACGTTTTCTGACCAACAAGACAGTGTGATTTAAACAAGCAAGGGGCTGTATTTACGAAATAAGACATGCTGCTTCAGCAGAAAGGATAGCATAATGATATCAGCCTGCTACGCACCTTTACAACATGTCTGACGCCTCTTAAACGGTCAAAAAAGAATGGAAGCCAGAGGTATAGTATATCCTCTGACTCCCATAACTATCGTTTTTCCGTGGTAATTCTTCTCCCTTCAACGATGAAAGGGCAAGGGGGAGAGCCACATTTTGAGAACTGAAGGGGACCGTTTCCATATCCCCGTGCACTCTCCCTGATTACCTTTTATTTTGCATATACAGGACGAATGCTGTACATACTCCACTTAGGATTGTTCGTACTACGGCTTCCGCTGACTGTTCCAGGGAAGAAACAACCGTTCGTCATATAGTAAGCTGAGAAGGCTGTTGCCAATCTGTAGTCGCATGACTTGCCGTCGGATGTCCAGTAAAGAGCCTGAGCACTTGGACGCTGGAGGCGTGGTGCACCGTCATTATACTCGGTGTATGCACCTGCACATGGCAGGAATACGCCCTTGTCGATATCCTCTTTTGTGAAGTGCTTCATACGTGTACAGTTTGCTTTTCTGTAGTCTCCAACGTAGATAGCATTCGTTTGATTGGTTCTACCGATAACTCTTCCGTTCTTATCAAGTACCTTTCCCTTGAGATGCTCAGGTACTGTCGGATCGAAGAGTACACCTACTACAACGTTTCCATTGTCAACATAGTATCCCAGATACTCTCCTGTCTTAGCCATCAGCTTACGGAAATCGTTCGTTGTAGGCAACTTCCAATCACCCTTTGATGCATAATAAGCAAGGTCACCATAGCAGTTGTTCAGCTGCTGACCCTGGATATTACCCGTATAAGTTGAGTAATAACGCATTGCATCATGGCTATAGTTGTGCGCATAAACAATGTCTCCCCAACGGAAGTGGTCGAAAGCAACACAATTGAACGCACGTGGGAGGAACTCTGGATAGAGATTGAATGGGTCATTGTTCGTATAGAAGTAGTCCCAAGCATTCTTTGCGAGGCGATAACCTTCTACCCAACCATTCTGATGTTCTGTTGGTTCGTACTGAAGATTGTACTTTCCCCACTTCACACCGTCTATTGGAATGAATGGATCAGGGTCTTTTACTGTGATGGTGTAAGGATAATACTTCGCTTTCTCGTAGTTATACTCCTGCTCCATAGTAGCGCGGAATGTTATTCCACTCTTGGTTTGGATGATAAAGCTGGCTCTGATATGTGCATCAGGTAGCAACACGATGTCGAAATACTCAAGTGGCTTGTCTGCTGTAACAGTCATTTCACCCTTGTTTGTATAGGTAATCTGACCTGTTGAGAGATTAAAGTCACCGTCAGTATAGATGTTCTTGATCGTTACCTGTGTCATATCCTTAACAGGTTTACCATTAAAGATAATGTTCAAGCGGATAAAGCAGTACTGCTTATTCATCAAAAAGTCTTCCCATGCACTGTGTCCGTCGGTCTGAATATTCTTCAGTTTACCCCACATGTAGTCGAAGTACTTGAAGTTTGCTATCGTTCCGTTCTGATGTCCAGTAACTGGTTTACCATTAACGATAATGGTGTTCTCTTTCAAACCAAGTGGAACAATACCCATAGGAGTCTCCTTCGTGTTATAACGGAACGGATAGAAGAGCGCCAATTCATCGCCTTCTTTCCAATGGATATCACCTTTGAACTTAGTATAAATACTGTCGTCTGTAGCCGTCAAATAGTCATAACCCTTTGGATTTGTAATGTTATAAGCTATGAGTCGGTCGCCAGCTGTCCACTTATTACGACTCGCAATGCTAACGTCCGTACGTGTTTGTGGACCTTCTTTAGGGGTAAGCGTAAACGCACGAGTAGATGATGTCTCTGGGTTTATCACCTGAGATTGTTCATTGTTCACCTCGGTTGAACATGCTGCCAAGCCGAGAACTGCCAGACTAATTAGGGCTGAGTAGATAGTCTTAATGGTCATGTTTTAGGATTTAATTAATTAAACATATAGTTAATTCTCGCCATTTTCGTTTCCATCTTGATCATCCTCATAATCAAAAGGATTGGTTTTGGCATGGTGACCACCACCGCCACCAGGATTTCCAGGGTTAAATCCACCACCACTAGCACCACCACTGCCACCAGCCAATAGTGCATACTCCGTTTCAACTTTCGTACATTCAATGTACGGTTTCAAATAATTTTTAATTTTCATTTGAGTAACTTTATGGTTTTAATCTTTTGAATTATATCTCAATTATATGGTAGAATGATTATCGTTACTTGTCACATGTCGGTCGTTATACGACTTTATTAGTGGTAAGTGGCATACAATAAGGAGTTATTACCTCTCTTGTTTTGATCATTCCGTCACCTCGTTTCTTTCTTGCCTTGCCCCTTTTCATATTTTACAAGGGATGAGCTGGCATGGTGACTAAGACCAGTCGTCTTCGTTTCTTTGGGTTACATGAGTAATCACGGTGCAAAGTTAAGTAATAATTATACATGGTGTTTTAAATTTACTTATAAAATTTATTAATTAACATTGCACACAAAAGCGTATAAAAATGTAACAGTTTCATAAGTGTTACACAATTAAAACTTCATTAAAACTCATATCCGATGTATTATGATTATGGGTAAACTGACAACCACGTGGGGTGCTTTCAGATCATAACAACTCGTCTGCCATAGCTCAACCCTCTCTCTCCTCTCCAACCGAAGGGGGGATGGGAGTAATATTTTTTCCCTATTTTATTTTTTATTTCATTTGCTGTCACTTTTGCCTTTTCGGATAACTCTCTCACCAACAACCCTCTCCAGAACACAAAAAGGTGACAGGAGTGACAGGAAAAACAAAGAATAGGATTTTATTTGACAAGACATTGCGCTGACAAGTAGACGAATTTAGAGTTGATAAGCAAATGAATTGCGTTCCATAAGATACAGATTTACGAATTGACAACTCAACGACTTGCACGTCACAGAACACAAATTCTCAACCTGACAAGTAAGCGACTTGTGTTTCCTATGGACCGACTTGCCTACCATAGGATGTATGTCATCGAATTGACAAGCAATGAATTGCGCATCATGAAATACAAGTCATCCATTTGACGACCGACCGACTTGCGTACCAAAAATTACAACTTTACGACTTAACACGTAACCAACTTGCACGTTCATTAGAACAAGTTATGTGCTATCGAATACAAATCGTCGAGTCAACACGTAATCAATTTGTGTGTTCAATAGAAGAGGTTATATGCTATCGAATACAAGTTCTCGAGTCAACAAGCAACCAACTTGCACGTCCATTAGAAGAAGTTATGTGTTATCGAATACAAGTTTACGACTTAACAAGCAACCAAGCTATGTGTTCAGTAGACCGACTTACCTACCACAGGACACAACTCATCAACTTAACAAGCAACCGAGCCATCTGTCAAATGCCATCGCCCTGCCCACTAACCTTCAGAGCTTCGAGCATTAAACATTAGACTTTGATCCATTTTCCTTCCCCTTTCCTTTATCCCAACATCCAACATCAGATCCCCACCAGGCACATCCCCACCGCCCAAAGAGGCAATCTCAGACCACCAACAGACTAACAAACCCACACTCTATCTGCACACCCCCTCCTTCAGACGAGCTTGGGGAGGCATCATCCCCTTTTCCTTTATTCCTCTCCACTGCCTTATAAAACGGCAACTTCCTTCCTTTTTTACCGTTCATCCCTAAGAAACAAACCCTTTCACACGTGAGAAACAACCAGTTCTGTAGTACTATTTAACATTAAACCATCGTCCCCAACCTTACCCCGCCAGGCACATCCCCTCCCTCGGAGGGGCTTGGGGAGGCTGTCACTTTCCATCCTTCTTCCTCCTATTATATGTAAATTCTTTTCTTAACCCTCCTTTTTTGTCGTTCAATTGCACAACATCTCCTGCACAAAACCCTCCCTTTTTGTCAACGCTTTAGTACTGTAAATACCGTAAAATACTAACTATCAGAAGTATATATACTATTATTTACAAAATAAAAACCTATTAAAAATCAGCGCATTCACCCCTAATCCACTTTAGATAACTAAAGATTGCGGAGATAAAAAGCGTAAAAAGTATGTATTTTGTCTACTTTCTTCATCTAATAAGCCAACTCCTTCCCTATCCGTCGCACCTAAACTCCCAACATGTCGCACCATACCCCCTAACACTTACCTATCTGTCGCACCATACTTACCAATCTGTCGCACCATACTTACTAATATGTCGTCGCTAACTTCCCATTGTGTCGTTAGTTGTCTGTGTAACTTTCTGAACTTAAAAGAGTTACATCCTCCTAAATAATATCTTATAAAGATATACTAATGATAATCTAATCTGAAGAAGAATTTTTGTGTTTTAAGAGAGAAGAGATTCTCTTCTGTGTGGGAAGATGACTTTAACTAAGAGGTTTTGGGGCGACCCTCCCTATTTGTCGCAGTTGTCTTTTGCGCTTCGTTTTTCCGTACGTTGTCGCTCCCTCTGCCATGGTGCTTATTGGTTTATGCGCCAGAGGGTTGCGCCATTGTCGATGATGGGCAGCACGGTGAAAAACGTTTGACAGGCTGAGTGGGCTGCATCGGTAAAACGACTGACCGACTTGCGCCGTACGTTAGTCTTCTGATCGTCCACCAATTCACCTCTTTTTGGGGTCCTAATCTACGTCGTTTTGCAATTGAGTTTTTACTCCCTTTTTGTCGTTTTTCTGTTTTTCACGCCCTGAAATTTACCTTTTTATCCTCCGTTTTACATCCTTCAACGGTGACAAAAAGGGAACATATAGACTCATAAATACCCTTTTGTGCTATAACTTAAGTACTTGATAATTCGGATGTTATATCTTTCTGATTGAATGAAAGATTAAAATGTAAACAAAACTTGTCACTTTTTTGTCGCCGTTCGCCTTTAATGCACTATGTAAATATACTGATTTTCAATCGTTTACCATCTTTCTATAATTATATAAAATCACTTCCCTATTTGTCGCACATCCCTTTTGCCCGAAACATGTTCCTATTTTGTCGCATAGTTTACCCCACCCTATAATTCACTTTTCAAAAAAACACTCCCTTTTTGTCGCTTTATCACTTTCTTATCCATCGAGTTTTTACTCCCAATATGTCGTTGGAAAGATGCTGAAGCCTGTTTTTTTTCCGACAGGATATCGGTAAAATCAGCAAGATGCACCCTGATTTTATGGTTTCATACTTGGTATTTTTTATTCTGTTATCCTCAATTTTGACGATTAATGTGTACACACTTTCTGCGAAATCTGGTCTTAATCCGGTCACTTAAAATCGAAATTTAACTTCGCATTACTCCTTGTTTTATCATTTTATTTTCCCCATTTATTCTCTTGCTTACCCCTATTTTTGAGTCTAAAATCACCCGAATTATATGCAAAATTGCCTTCATTTCAGCCACTAAAAATTGAATTTTAACCCTGTATTTCTCCTTATTTTATACTTTATTCCTCGCAATATTTTATCAAGATCAGCCCTATTTATGGCTCTTAGATCACACGATTTACATGCCAAAAAGCATTTATTTCAGCCACTAAAAATTGAATTTTAACCCTACATTTCTCCTTATTTTATCTCTTTTTCCTCCCAATATGTTCTCTTGCTTACTCCTATTTTAACTCTAAAATTGCCCGAATTACATGCAAAATAACCTTCATTTCAGCTACTAAAAATTGAATTCCAATCCTCCATTTCTTATTGTTTTATCTCTTATTTCTGCCAATATTTTATCGAGAACTGCCCTATTTATGGTTCTCAGATCACACGATTTACAGGCAAAATAGCATTCATTTCAGCCACTAAATCCTGACTTCCAACCCTCTATTTCTCCTAGTTTTATCCTTTCAATTTCCCAATGTTTCATCGGAATCAGCTTTGTTTATGCATTTAAAATCACGTGATATTTAGTCGAAAAACACATTTATTTAGACGCCAAATACTGAGTTCCATACCTTAATTTCTCCTTGTTTTCTTTTCCCAATACTATTCACGACACCCCGCCAGGCACATCCCCTCCTTCGGAGGGGCTTGGGGAGGCCGCTCTTCGGGCTTGGGCCGTTCCTTCTGAACAATCTTTACATTTCCTCCCCCTTATTTTTTATTCTTCCTCCCCCACCCTTCTTTTTCTCTCTTTGTAACCCTTAGATTCTCAATGAGTTACAGTTGGTGTTGTAAAAGGGCATGTTTTGCATTGCAAAAGGGCGTCTTTTACATCTCAAAAGGGCATCTTTTACCGTGCAAAAGGTGCTCTTTTACAACCCAAAAGGGCGTCTATTGAAAACCAATCATGAAAAATCTTGTCATCAACAGTCTCTTCCCACTGTCCAAAACGTACTGAAAAGCATTCCAACCGTTTATCCTCACCTACTCATAGCAGTCCACAACACCATTTTTTCTCCTTCATCTTACAGTCGTAAATGTGTCCTTTCTTTTTCCTGCGGGTAGTTATTTTAATTCTAATTTATTGGATTCACGCTATTTTAGAAGCCACAAAGTTTATGATGTTTATCACTGGTGGGCAATTTTTATGAAGTTTTTTCAAATACTCTTTTTGATGTGAATAGTAAGTATTTGTCATAAATAAGTGACAATTGGATTGATGGACTCTCTGCATTCTTTTAACCTTTATGTTGTACACGAATGTAAATAGATTTTAAAATATGGCTTGTTTATTACATCTTTTATAATAGGGAGAATCCTAATATTTTGATTAAAACGTCTAAAAAAATATATAAAACTTTTGTATATTACAATAAAACATCTTAACTTTGCAAAAAATCAATAGCTATTCGGTTTGTAATGTAACACATTTTTAAATTTAACACATCTGTTTTTATGAAAAGAAATCTGATTGTTTTTCTAGTTTTTTCTATTCTTGCAATGACAAGTTGTTCTAATAGTAATGAAGAGTTTGTTTCTCAACCGACTGTTGAGCCTGTTACAGAGATTCAAACAAATCTTAACACACTTAATAATACTTATTCTCATAATGTTGTTGGGACTAGGTCTATTTGGGGTTTTCTTAGGAAATTAGCTGTATGCTGTGCTGATGCGGCAGGTTTTATTTGGGGAGGAAAGCTTGCTGGAGCAACTGCATTATCGGAATTAGCGGATAAGTATTTACCTGCCGTTCATTCTACAAAGACTTCCGATTCATTTGTTGACCCGTATGGTATTGTAACAGAATCCGAACCGAAACAGTTTAGACCTGATAGTTTGTTGAATGGTATAGTTAAGCAAGATGCATTATCAGACCTTGAACCTAATGAGTTAGGATATGCGCACAATAAGGTTATTTTGGACCATTTTAAGCAAGGCAAGTTACCTGTACAGAATCCTGTATATGCACAGGAGGAAGACCAAGATGTCAATCAAATATTATCATCAGGTGACTTTAAACAATTTGAAGGTAGTATTTCTTCCGATAAACTTTATTTTTCAGACCAGTTCACTACGCAAACACTGAAAGATATTATTGAACCGATTAAAAGCAATAATAATATATCTGTTGCTGGATATATTAATGCACTTGTTGCAAAGACTGATGATAATGATATAAAAGATCAATTGAAAATTGTAGGTCAGGTTTTAGAAGGGTTACAATATGTTGGGGATAATGACACGTCATATATTACTAAAGCACGTGAAATTATTATGAAATCTAAAGTTTCAAAACAGTTGCAAGATAAGCTTCTTGATGCAATTTCCATTGCGTATGCGAGCTCAAAACTTTGGGTTACACCAGTAGTTAAGGACGCACCAGTTAATAATTAAATAAAGATTTTTGATGAAAATGAAGAGTTTATTTACTTTCGCACTTCTTTTTGTGCTAATTACTGCTTGTCATGCACAAACAACAAAGTTCTCAATGACCTTGGGTACAGACTTAGGACTATCTAGTAAGAACTATAAGATTGTAACTCCTAATGTATCTGCTACTTATGATATCACACCACGTCTGTCAGCTGGTGTGCGAGCAGAAGACGCAATCACGTTGATGAAGGCACAAGGTGTGAAATCTTATGATCAGCTTTTCACACTTGGTGGTCAGGTTGCTTATGATGTTTGTCATTTTATGTCAATTATTAATGTGCAGGCACGTGCTATTGTTGGACATACGATAGGCGGTGGGCATGATCGAGGCTATATGTATTATCAGGGCGGTATTTATACTGCATCCGCTAAGAAGGACGGTGTTCGTTCTGAAATAGGATTGGGCGTTAGATACAATGATTACAGAGGTGATTTGTATAAGGATAAGGCAGTATTCTTTGTCTCTTATGCCGTAGTGTTAAGATAATTCACGCTTATTTTATCATGGGGCTGAACTTATTTATGGTTCAGCCCTTTTTTTCTGGTGAAGTTTTTGCACAGTACAAGCTCATCCTTCTTCCTTTTTCAATAGGGAACTTACAGGTATTTCAACAGTAAATCATCGTCCCCAACCCCATCCCGCCAGGCACATCCCCTCCTCCGGATGAGCTTGGGGAGGCTCTCTCCCCCTTTCCTTTATTCCTTTTCACTACTATCCAAAACGGCAACTTCATCACTCTTTGTCATCCATTTCACTGAAATATCCCCTTCAACAAGTGAAAAACATCGCTTCCTCCAGTACTCATCACCAGCAAACCACGACTCCCAACCTTACTCCGCCAGGCACATCCCCTCCTTCGGAGGGGCTTGGGGAGGCCGCTCTTCCCCCCTTTCTTTTTCTCCTTTGGGCTTGGGGAGGCTTTCCTTTCATTTTTCAAATATTTCCGTCCACTCCCCCACTTGCTCTCAAATATTGAAAATATGAGCACGTTATTTTCCGTCAAAATACCCCTTTTTTGTCCTTCACTGCAGCAGCTGATGCTTCAGTCGACCAATTCATTACTTTTTATTTCCTCTCTTCTCTATCCCCTAATATCCTCTTCCTCTCTTTCTTCCGATGTTTATTCTTTACCAATTTCCCCCGATCATTATACTTTTCTGTAACCGTATAATAATATAAATATATATAAACGGATTAATTTATTTACTTTTTTATAGCTTTATTCCTTGTGTTATTTATTAGTTTCTATAAAGATGTATATAATTAAAAACATGTCTATTTATTTATGTTATTATGTTTATATGTGAAACATTATAAACGTAAATATATAAATATATTGTTGTGTGCTTGTTTATTTGTTTCCTTATTTATATCTATAGTTGTTTATATGATAGTATAAAAGGATAAATAATTAAATATATATTATGTGTTTATATCTCGTTATACCACTTGTATATATAAATATATAAACAAATAAGATTCTGTGTTTGGTATTTATGAGGAATCTATTTTATCTTGGTTTAATTCCTTTTCCTTTCCTTCTTCGTCTTCTTTTCTCCAGCCTTTTTGGCTCATTGTTGAATCGTTTGTATGTGTTTTATGAGTGTTTTACTGTTTAATACTTCCCTTTTCTTGTTTTCTGCCTACTTGTTTTCTCTTCTTCTTGTTATATAGTTGCGCCTAATGGGACTTAAATACTTGATTGCTTGTTTTATATATAATAATGTGTTTATATATTATTGCTTAGTTTTTAGGTTATTCCCGTTCTAATAGTATTGCTTTTTGCAGCTTCTCTTGTGCTATACCCTGACTCCTTGGATGCTCTTTCTTTTCTTTCTTTGTCCTGCAGTGTTTGCTACTTTAGTCTCAAGGATTACTCATAAAGTCTTTATTATTAATATATTATATATTTATACTTTTAATTATTTATATCTTAAGCAGTCTTCTGTACCATACTTTGCAGCAGCTTTATACTGCTTTCTCAGCCCTGTTCGGTTCGCTTTTAAGCTTTTCACAAGTAGTCTTCCCTCACTCCATTGCTGCTGAAACATCTTTTTTTCTTCCTCTGATCTTGTTCCCTTTCTCTGTGTTTCAGTCCTTCTTGTCTGTCTTCTCTGACTTATATGGGTCGTTATTTGTTTCTCTTTGGTGTTGCTTATCTCTTTATATTTAGTCGCTTTCTCTTCTAAAACACTAATAATTAATTTTCTATATATTTGTTTGTTTATCTAAATATATCTGATTAGTGATTATTCTGAATGCCTTCTGGTGTGCTTTTCTGTCTCTATCATCTTACTTTCTTTGCTTTTCTTCCTGCTCACGGCAGCTTTGTCGGTGCCCTTTTGTTCTCCTTATGATCATTTGCTGGCTGCTCCTGACATATTCCTTTGGGTATAGTGCAGGATAAGTCCCTCTTCTCGGTCTTTTCTTCCCTTGTTCCTTCAGCTCTACGAGCATGTAGATTCATATTTATTTATATGTTTAGATGAATGTATGATTATATAAAGTATGCACTATTATTTATGTTTTGGTTTTATAATACATAAATATATAAATAAATAA
>ERZ773265.380-NODE-380-length-28728-cov-5.140341_pt1 | contig 28728 bp, 25 predicted proteins | sample MGYA00580512_ERZ773265 | MGnify/ENA primary metagenome ERZ773265 (study PRJEB29015, sample SAMEA2738169) | human oral metagenome | biome: human oral; feature: human-associated habitat; material: saliva | place: China | collected 2183 ... | reverse complement strand
GAAGGGGGGGAACTTGACCTCCAGCTCGGGGGCGCAGGAGAGCTCGAGGATCTGATGGTCAGACTTGGGGACGATGAAGTCATCGACCTCGAAGTACTGCTTGGCCCAGACAAAGTTGCGGCGCAGCTTGTGCACGACCTCGGAGGCAGGCACGGAGCTGAGGTAGGAGAGGTATTCGTCGGGCCCGATCTGACGCTCGGTGATGATGGACTGCGACTCGATGGGGCTCTTGCGCGTCATGAAGTAGACGTAGTTGCCCCGCAGGCCGCGCTTGCGGATGCGGACGCTGGAGCCGTCCTCCAGGTCGATATAGGCCTGGTAGAGGTCGGTCTCGACGCCGTAGGGGATCTGTCCCGTGACGCGTACGAGGAAGCGGCGGCGTACATCAGTGAAGGTGGATGGGTCATCGCCCAGCGTCTCGTGGATGGCGTGCAGCACGTGCTGGATCTTCTCCTGGAAGTCGACGTTGTTCTCCACGATATGCAGCTGAGGGTGGCCCGTCCAGGCCTTGAGGATGCGGGAGTCGAGGTCGCGTGCTTCGTCGATGGTCTCGTGGCGGGCGGCGTTGGTCTCCAGCGTGTAGAATTCCTCGGCGCCCTGAGCGGCCGTGACCATGTGGATGACGGCATCGTAGCGGGCATCGCGCAGCTTGATCTCCGAGAGGCTGAGCTCGTCGAGGATGGCCTGCCACATGGTGCGCTCCATGTAGTTGGAGATGTCCATGGTGCCACGGTCGGAGATGATGATGACGGGCTGCGAGGCGGCGTGGGCCAGTTCGAGGAAGGCATCCTCCATCTGCAGCTGGTACTTCATCACGGCCTTCTCGATATTGTAGAAGTACTGCCTATCGGGTGTGCCGAAGTTGATCGAGGCATTGCTGAAGAGCGTGGGCGTCTCGGGGAGGGCATAGACGAGGTAGCCGAGGTCGCTGAAGTGCTCGATGATCTGAGCCAGCGCGGTCGTCTTGCCAGCGCAGGGGCCCCCAGTAAGGGCGATGCGCGTGATGTTCTTATTCATCTATCGGGTGGTGTATTCTTGCTTTTACGCCGCAAAGATACGGCGACTTGGCGAGACCTTCGGCCTAGCTTCGTAGCCTGGCTATCAGCGTGATGGCTGGGGCCGGGGAAAGGGTGGCCCTTTGCTGTGGAAGGAGGCGGCTGGGAGGCTGCTACTAGCCCCTTTCTCAGGGGGAGGGGCTAAGCCTAGGGCATGAGTAAGGCCGCACGGCAGCGCTCGGGAGAGAGGCGGTACCGTGCGGCCTTATGCGTAGGGTGAAGCGCTAGAGCTCGACGTCGGTGTAGACGGCGATGTCGTGGCGGTGTCGCAGGATGTAGTCGGCGGGGTAAGCCTTCGCCTCAGGGGCCTTCGCGGCGATGGCGCGCAGGATGGGTGCCTTCTTCTCGCCCGTAGCGTGGAAGAGCAGCTGCCGTGCCGCCAGGATCGTGGGGCCCGTCATCGCTACGCGGGGCTGCCCCTTGGGGCTGATGCCCACGGCGTAGGGCTGCTCGGTCTTCAGTAGCTCCATCTGATGGGGGAAGATCGAGGAGGTGTGGCCGTCATCCCCGAGGCCGAGGATGATGACATCGAAGACGGGATAGTTCCCATCGAAGGGCAGCTCCGCCCCGACGAGCCAGGAGTAGTCCTTGGCCTCACGCTCGGGGTCGTTCTCCCCTGCGATGCGGTGTACCTGATCCTCGGGGATGGGCACGTGGTCGAGGAGGGCGGCCTTGGTCATGCCATAGTTGCTCTCGGGATCGGTGGGGGGCACGCAGCGCTCATCGACCCAGTAGAGGTGCACCTTGTCCCAGCGTACGGCGCTGCGCAGGGGCTCCTCAGCTAGCAGCTCGAAGAGCAGGCGCGGCGTGCTGCCACCCGAGACGGCGATGTGTGCCCAGCCGCGCTCGGAGGGACGGACGAAGGCTTCCTTGGCTACGGCGCGGGCGACTTCCTCGGGCGTAGCGTAGTGGTTGATGATCATAGTTCGCAGTAGAGCTCGGAGTTGGTGAGGTTGCGGCAGGGGTTGGTCCAGCTGTGGTCACGCTCGATGATGGCGTCACTCTGCTTGGGCCCCCAGGTGCCTGCGGGATAGCCGTAGAGGGGGAAGTCCTCATCCTGCCAGAGGCGTAGGATGGGGTCGAAGAAGCGCCAGCTCATCTCCACCGCGTCGCTGCGGGTGAAGAGCGTGGAGTCCCCGAGCATGCAGTCCTCGAGGAGACGCGAATAGGCGTCCCCTGAGGCCAGACCCCCGAGCTGATCGTAGGTGAAGTCCATCGAGACGCGCTTGACCTCGAAGCCCGAGCCGGGCACCTTGGCTGCGAACTTGAGGGCGATCCCCTCGTCGGGCTGGATGCGGATGATCAGCTGGTTGGGCACAGCCTGCCCGTCGCTGTCGGTGAACATCTTGTGGGGCGTGGGCTTGAAGTGGACGACGATCTCTGTGACCTTGGTCGGCATCATCTTCCCCGTGCGGATGTAGAAGGGGACACCCTGCCAGCGCCAGTTGTCGATGTAGAGCTTCATCCCGACGAAGGTCTCGGTACGGCTGTCGGCGGGTACCTTGTCCTCCTCGCGGTAGCCGCGATGGTGCTCGCCGCGCCATTCGCTCTCGGTGTACTGGCCGCGGATCACGCGGCGGCGTACCTCGGCGTCGGTCATGGGGCGGAAGGACTGGTAGACCTTCACGACCTCGTTGCGGAAGAGGTCGGCATTGAACTGCACGGGGGGCTCCATCGCCGTCAGCGCTACGAGCTGCGCCAGGTGGTTCTGCACCATGTCGCGCAGCGCGCCCGTCTGGTCGTAGAAGCCGCCACGGCTCTCGATGCCCATGTTCTCCACGGCGGTGATCTCTACGCGCTCGATGTAGTTGCGGTTCCACAGCGGCTCGAAGATCCCGTTGGCGAAGCGCAGCGCCATGATGTCCTGCACCGTCTCCTTACCTAGGAAGTGGTCGATGCGATAGAGCTGATGCTCCTCGAAGCCACGGCGGTAGATTTCGTTGAGCTCTAGGGCGGAGGCGAGGTTGTAGCCGAAGGGCTTCTCGATGACGATACGGCGGATGGCGGGCTGGCCTGCGGCATTGAGCTCCTCGTTGAGCCCGACGCTCATCAGGTGCTGGGGCACGACGCCGTAGAGGGAGGGCGGCGTGGAGAGATAGTAGATATAGTTGCCGGGGTTGTCGATCTCGGCATCCAGCTCCTCGAGGCGTGCCTTGAGGGCAGGGTAGTCCTCAGCCTTAGCTGGGTCGATGGCCAGATAATGGACGCTGGAGAGGAACTGCTCGGCCAGCGACGCGTCGTACTCGCCCGCGGCTAGATACTGCTGTAGGGCGCTGTCGAGGTGCGGGCGGTAGCTGGCATCGTCGTAGGCGGTGCGGCCGAGCCCCAGGACGGCAAAGCGCTGGGGGAGCTTGCCCTGCTTGAAGAGCTGGTAGAGCGAAGGGATGAGCTTACGCTTGGTGAGGTCACCCGAGCCGCCGAAGATGGCGAGGACGAGGCTCTCAGGCTTGGTGTGTGCTGTCTGCATCGTGCGCTCCTTTAGACATTATAGGTAGTGGAGGAGGTGTCGCTGCCGCGGCCCGTCCAGTTCTCGTGGAAGAATTCGCCGCGGGGGCGGTCGGTGCGCTCGAAGGTATGGGCGCCGAAGTAGTCACGCTGCGCCTGCACCATATTGGCAGGCAGGCGGCGGCTGGTCAGCGAGAGGAAGTAGTTGAGCGCAGCGGAGAAGGCGGGTACCGAGCACTCATGCTCGAGGGCACTGGCGACGGTACGCAGCCAGTCGGCCTTGGCCTCCTTGATCTCCTGCTGGAAGAAGGGCGCCAGCAGCAGGTTGGGCAGGGCGCTATCCGCCTCATAGGCTGCGGCGATGTCGCCGAGGAAGGCCGAGCGGATGATGCAGCCATTGCGCCAGATGCGGGCGATGGAGGCTAGGTCAAGCGCCCAGTCGCGGCTGCGTGAGGCCTCCGCCAGCAGCGCGAAGCCCTGTGCGTAGGACACGATCTTGGAGGCGTAGAGGCTCTGCTCGAGGGCCTTCGTCTCACGCTCGCCGAAGGAGGCGATGCGCTCCGTGCTGCGGGGATAGGCTTCGGAGGCCTCGGCGCGTAGCTCTACCGTCGAGGAGAGGCTACGCTCGTAGACGGCGGTAGCGATCAGGCCGAGCGGCTGACCGAACTCCAGCGAGTTGATCACCGACCACTTGCCCGTCCCCTTCTGCCCTGCGGCGTCCAGGATCTTATCTATGAGGTAGTCGCCCGTGTGCTCGCGGTGGGCCAGGATCTCGGCGCTGATCTCGACGAGGTAGCTGGAGAGCTTGCCCGCATTCCACTGGGCGAAGATCGCGGCCATCTCCTCGTTGCTCTTGCCCGCCACGCGGCTCAGATAGCCGTAGGCATCAGCGATGAGCTGCATGTCGCCGTACTCGATGCCGTTGTGCACCATCTTGACGAAGTGCCCCGAGCCGCCTGCGCCGATCCAGGCACAGCAGGGCGTGCCGTCCTCGGCCTTGGCCGCGATCTTGGTGAAGATAGGCTCGATGCTGGGCCAGGCTTCCTTAGCTCCGCCAGGCATGATGGCGGGGCCATTGAGCGCGCCTTCTTCGCCGCCCGAGATACCACAGCCGACGAAGTGAATGCCATGACTGCGCAGCTGCGCCTCGCGGCGCTCGGAGTCCTCCCAGTTGGAGTTGCCGCCGTCGATGACGATGTCGCCTGCCTCGAGGTAGGGCAGCAGCGCCTCGATGACGTAGTCTACGGGCTTGCCGGCGCGGATCATCATCATGATCTTGCGAGGACGCTCGAGGGAGGCGACGAAGGCCTGAAGGTCGGTGAAGCCGAGGAAGTGCTTGCCAGCCCCGCGACCCTCCATGAAGTGCGCGACGACCTCGGCCTCGGCGCCCTCAGCGCGATTGTATACGGACACTTGGAATCCATTACGCTCCATGTTGAGCGCGAGGTTCTCACCCATTACCGCTAGGCCTATGAGGCCGATGTCTGATTTCTTGTTCATATCCTTGTTGTCTTTGCTTGTGTCTGTTGCTTATGCTCGTCCCTTATCCTAGCTCAGCAGGAGGCTGAGGAGGGCAAGGGCTGCGGGGAGTCCTTGCTTGAGGAGGATGCTCGGCGAGGAGCGCAGCGCGCCGAAGGTCGCCGCGATGAGGACGCAGCCGAGGAAGAAGCTCTGTACGCGCAGCGCCCAGAGAGGCTCTGAGATGCAGAGCCCCCAGATGAGTCCCGCGGCGAGGAAGCCGTTGTATAGGCCTTGGTTGGCCGCTAGGCCCTTGGTCTTCTCGAAGAGTTCGTCTGGCAATACCCCGCGGAAGACTTCGCGCCCCTTGCTGGTCCAGGCGAACATCTCGAACCAGAGGATGTAGATATGCTCTAGCGCGACCAGCGCGACGAGTATGAGGGAGAGTGTCTGCATGAGGGTTTCTCTATATATAATGTAGGGGCGCTGAGGCGTCCGTGTGGGGATTAGGCCCTTTTACCGAACAAGTCTCCCCGCGCTATAGTTCGATCGCCGCCCGATCCATGCCTTAGTCTAAGCGCTGTCCCTCAGCCGCTCGCCGTGCTTGGCCTAGCCTCTGAGCTCGGGCTGATGAGTCACTTGGCTGGGGCGCATCAGAGGCTTCCCGAGCGAAGATACTGATGAGGCTGAGAAAAGTAATATAATATCCAGAGAAATATTATATAACTTTCCGACAAAAGTAATATAACTTTTGGCAGAATATTATATTACTTTCCTCATAATTCTTATATAACTTTTCCCGAGAACTTATATTACTTTGCTCGGGATATAATATAAGTTCTCCCAAGATATAATATAAGTTCGCTCGGGATATGATAGTAGTTTGCTCGGAGTGATAAGGCACTTCGCTCGCCCACATCAGGCACTCGGCTCGCTGAGCTTAGTCCCTGGGCACAGTCTGACTAAGCAGGGGGCGGTGTGCACTGTGGTATCATCTTTGCCTCTTAGAGGATGAGCGCCAGGCGCATGTACGCCCTTCGGGGGCGAACTTAGCCCTGTGCGCCTACCGCAATAGATTAGTAAATAAACAATTAAGATAATATGAGCGAAGAAATTAAGGACTGCCAGCAGGCAGAAGAGCAGGGACTAGAGCAGTCATCTTGTCAGACTGAGGCGGCAGCGTCCGCAGCCGAAGAGGCTAATGTGTCAGCCGAGGATGGCAGTCAGCTCAGCGCCGAGGAGCAGCTACAGCAGGAGCTGGAGCGCCTCAAGGATACGCATCTGCGCTTGGTAGCCGAGTACGACAACTTCCGCAAGCGCACGCTCAAGGAAAAGAGCGAGCTCATCCGCAACGGCGGAGAGAAGGTGCTCACCGAGCTGCTGCCCGTCGTCGATGACCTCGACATCGCGCTGCAGAACCTCGATAAGGCCAGCGACCTGGAGGCCCTCAAGGAGGGCATGCATCTCATCCACGCCAAGTTCGTCGACTACCTCTCGCGCCAGGGCGTCAAGGCTATCGAGACCGAGGGTGCAGCCTTCGACGAAGAGCTGCATGAGGCCATCGCGCTGCTCCCCGCAGCGGCAGAGGAGCAGAAGGGCAAGATCATGGATTGCGTCAAGAAGGGCTACAAGCTCCATGACAAGGTACTACGTCATGCCTCGGTAGTCGTCGGTCAATAAGGAGAAAGGAATAGATCATGGCAGCAAAGAGAGATTACTACGAGGTACTCGGGGTGAGCAAGGGCGCTTCGGCCGACGAGCTGAAGAAGGCCTATCGCAAGCTCGCCATCAAGTACCACCCAGATAAGAACCCTGGGGATAAGGAGGCCGAGGAGAAGTTCAAGGAGCTGGCCGAGGCCTATGACGTGCTGAGCGACCCCGACAAGCGCCAGCGCTACGATCAGTTCGGTCATGCTGGTGTCGGTAGCAGTGCTGCTAGCGGCGGCGCTGGAGGCTTCGGCGGCGGCATGAGCATGGAGGATATCTTCAGCCGCTTCGGCGACCTCTTCGGCGGTGGCGGCTTTGACTTCGGAGGCTTTGGTGGCTTCGGTGGCGGTGGCGGCGGACGTCAGGTCGTCCGCGGCTCGGACCTCCGCGCCCGTGTACGCCTCACGCTCGAGGATATCGAGAAGGGCGTGGAGAAGAAGCTCAAGATCAAGAAGAATGTCGCCTGCTCGCACTGCGGCGGCGAAGGAACCTCCGACCCCAATGGCAAGCAGACCTGCGGTACCTGTCACGGTACGGGCTCGGTCGTCACGGCACAGCGCAGCCTCTTCGGTATGGTGCAGACGCAGAGCGTATGCCCTACCTGTGAGGGGACGGGCGAGGTGATCACCAAGCCCTGTAGCTACTGTAAGGGTCAGGGGACGCAGATCGGCGAGGAGCTGGTCAGCTTCCGCATCCCTGCTGGCGTGCAGGAGGGTATGCAGCTGACGGTCTCGGGCAAGGGGAACGCTGCTCCGCGTGGCGGCATTCCTGGTGACCTACTCGTCCTGATTCAGGAAGAGGAGGATCCCAATCTGATCCGTAACGGCAGCGACCTCATCTACAACCTGCTCGTCTCCATCCCTATGGCGGCGCATGGTGGATCGGTCGAGGTGCCTACCATCGGCGGTAAGGCGCGCGTCAAGATTGCCCCGGGCACGCAGCCAGGCAAGGTACTGCGTCTGCGCGGCAAGGGCCTGCCCTCGGTCAATGGCTATGGGAAGGGCGACCTCTTGGTCAATGTCAATGTCTTCATCCCCAAACTCAAGGAGGATGACGAAGCGCTGGCGGGGATGTCGGGAGAGGCCTTCCAGCCCACCGAAGAGGCTCGTCGCGAGATCGACAAGCACTACCGCCAGATGCTCCGCTAGTAGCCGCGCGGCGAGCTCGCTACGAGCCGCCGCTGCCGCTGAATATACAAGACCGCCTTCCCCCAAAGGGAGGCGGCCTTGCTTTTAGGCAGAGCCTGCCTTACTCTAAGCTAAAAAAGAAGCCGTCCCCCACGCAGACCTCCTATAGCGGAGTAGCGTGGGGGACGGCTTTTATACTAGGCTCAGTCGAGCGGCTGAGTAGGGTAGTGTGGCTTACTTAGCCTGCTCGAGAGCGAGCGTACGCGAAGGCTGGTCGCAGAGCTCAGGAGCACCGTAGAACTGGATAGGCCCGGGGTAGATGTAGCTCGTGTTCTTAGCCCACTCCTCGCGGTGTGCTGCGAAGAAGGCGAAGGGCTTGCCCTCGAGGTCTACCAGCGCCTTCTGGATCACAGGCTTCATCTCGCCGTGACGACGCTCCATGTTCATCATCATCGTGGTGGGGATACCGCCAGCGATCCACTCAGAGGCAGGAGCCGTGAGGTTCTGCACGGAGCTCATGTAGCCCGTGACCCCTGCGGCGATGAGGCAGGCAGCCGTACGACCGAGGGCGTAGCAGTAGTCCGCGTCGAAGTTGGAGGGCATAGCGCAGCGGCCTTCGTAGCCGAAGAAGTGCGTCAGGGGCGAGAACTTGCCCGTGTAGCGACCCTCGGCCTTCCAGGCTGCGAGCTTGGTGCCGACCATCTCTGCCAGTAGCTTCTCCGTCTCGATGAGCGATACCTGGACGTTGCCGTGGGGGTCGCGGTCGAGTGTCAGCTGACGAGCTACCGTAGCGGGGAGGCTAGCGTAGAGCTCGGAGTTGTCCTTGCTGAGCTTGCTGATGATATAGGCACGCTGGTCGGCAGCGGCTACGGCGCGGAACTCCGCCTCGTGGTGTGCGAGGTAGTCGTTGAGCTCGGCGATGAGCGCCTTCATAGCAGGGACGAACTCGATGAGCCCCTCGGGGATGAGGACGGTACCGAAGTTCTCCCCAGCGGCAGCACGCTGTGCTACGACCTCAGCGATGTAGGTGACGACGTCGTCGAGCGTGAGGCGCTTAGCCTCTACCTCTTCGCTGATGATGGCGACATTGGGCTGTACCTGCAGGGCGCACTCGAGGGCGATGTGCGAGGCCGAGCGACCCATCAGCTTGATGAAGTGCCAGTACTTGCGTGCCGAGTTACAGTCGCGCTGGATGTTACCGATGACTTCGCTGTATACCTTAGTAGCGGTGTCAAAGCCGAAGGAGGTCTCGATCTGCTCGTTCTTCAGGTCGCCGTCGATCGTCTTGGGGCAGCCGATGACCTGTACGGGGGCACCGATAGCCTTGTAGTACTCAGCCAGGACGGCTGCGTTGGTATTGGAGTCGTCGCCCCCAATGATGACCAGGGCGTGGATGTCGAGCTTCTTGAGGACCTCGAGCCCCTTGTCGAACTGCTCCTTCTCCTCGAGCTTGGTACGACCCGAGCCGATGATGTCGAAGCCACCCGTATTGCGGTACTCGTCGATGATCTCGGGCGTCAGCTCGATGTAGTTGTGCTTGACCAGCCCGTCAGGCCCCATGAGGAAGCCATAGAGACGGCTGTCGGGATGGATCTTCTTGATGCCATCGAAGATCCCTGCGATGACGTTGTGTCCACCTGGAGCCTGACCACCGGAGAGGATGACCCCTGCGTTGAGTGGCTGAGCTGCAGCGGCCTCGCTGCTGGTCTCAAAGACGAGCTTGGGCAGCCCGTAGGTGTTGGGGAAGAGCTGCTGGATAGCTTCCTGGTCGCTTACGCTCTTGGTTGCTTCGCCGAGGACAGCCTTTACATTGCCCTCTAGAGCCTTGGGCAGCTTGGGCGCGTACTTGCCACGAGCCTGCTGCAGTGCACTTTTAGTCATTGATCGATTATTGTGTTGTTAATCCGAAGTTTGCTTCTGCAAAGGTCTGAAATTTTATTCAAATAGCCGCTGCTCAGCCAGCTCCCGAGCCTTAGCCTCGGCTGCTGCGACGCGCTGACGATGGAGGAAGGCGGCGTGATAGAGGCGGAGCTCCTGATAGCTGTAGCTACCCTCGGTGGCCTCGTAGATCGCCTTGAAGCCCTGCTCCCCGCGCATGTGCTCGAAGTGCGAGGCGAGCTCGTCGTAGATCGCGGGCTTGATGCCCGCCTCGCGCTCGCTCAGGAGGCCGCGCTCCATGAGCTGAGCGATGTGCCCCGCGATGGTGGAGGGGGCGAGCTCGCGCGCCTTAGCGATCTGGTTGATGCTCTTGCCTGAGCGGAGCAGTGCGAGGGTCTGCTCCTGCGTCCCCAGCTTGGGCTCGCTGGTGCTGGAGGCCTCTTTCTGCTTGCTGCCCTTCTGCTTACTGGCGCTGCCCTCCTTGCTCTCGGGGACGATGTAGGGCGTCTTGAACTCGCTGTAGATGCCCTCGAGCCAACGCTTGAGCCGCCCGTCGATGTCGAGCTGCTCCCGCAGAAGTGGCTGCCCCGCTCGGAGGGCCTGCATGATGGCCTGCATGCGGAAGAGCCCGCGCAGCGTCTGGATCAGTTGGCCATGCAGCTCGTCGAGCTCGGCCTGGAACTCCTTGACCTTGCGCATACCGCGCACCTTGCGCTGTGTCTCCAGGAGGCTCCGCATGACCTCACGCCAGCGGGGGACGAAGTAGGCCGCTGCCTCCTCGATGCGTAGGGCGACAGCCTCCAGCGCCCCCTCCCCGCTCGCCCAGAGCTGCTGCAGCTGCAGGACGAAGCGCTCGGCGATCTGATGGAGCTCCTCGATGGTGGCGCTCACCTCAGCCGCCCAGTCCCCGAAGCTGCTCTTGGCGCTGCGCTCGCTCTCTATATGGTAGCTGAAGGCATGGGTGCGGAAGCGCTGGGCACAGCCACTCCAGCGGAAGGCCGCGAGCGTCTGCTCCTGCCAGTAGTCGCGCTGGGCGGATGAGAGGCAGTCGGCTAGCTGGCTGTCGCTAGCCGCAGTCTCCTCGTAGGATAGCAGGCGTGAGGGTACCGCGATCTGATGCCCGCGGTCGAGCTCCGAGATGAGGATGAGCCCCTCGGGACTGCGTAGGCGGGAGAGGGCTACGTAGGCCTGGCCCGAGGAGAAGACGGCCTCGAGGTCGATGGCCGCTCGCTCGAAGGTCAGCCCCTGGCTCTTGTGTATGGTGATAGCCCACGCCAGGCGCAGCGGGTAGTGCCTGAAGGTGCCGATGACCTCGGGCTGCATGTCCCCCGTCTCCTCATCGAGGCCATAGCGCTCGTTGTGCCAGGTGTAGAGGGGCGCCTCGATCACTTCGCCCGTCTCGAGGCGTAGCAGCAGCTCCTCACCGCTCATCTCCTCCACGGTCGCCAGACTACCGTTGTAGTAGCGGCGGGGCGTCTCGCTGTCGTTCTTGATGAGCATGACACGCGTCCCGACCTTGAGCGAGAGCATGGGATCGACGGGGTAGAGCTGCTCGGGGAAATCGCCCGAGATCTGGGCGTGGTAGTCCTGATAGGCGCCGGGGAGCTCCTCGAGGGCGCGGCGGTTGATCTCCTCAGCCCGCTGATTGTGCGTCGTCAGGCAGACATAGCCCTCGCTGCGGCTGGGGTCGAAGCTGCGACGCACACGGCTCTCCAGCCAGGCTCGCTCGCTGGGCGTCGTCTCATTGTAGCGCAGGTGATTGAGCAGCGTCACGAAGCGCTGATCCTGCTGGCGGTAGACCTTCTCCAGCTGCACATGGATGGGTGGGTACGGCCTGAGCACCTGCGCGTCGAAGAAGAAGTTGCTCTCGTAGTACAAGCGTAGCCGCTCCTGCTCCTGGGGCTTGACCACGGGAGGCAGCTGCAGCATATCCCCGATGAAGAGCAGCTGCACGCCGCCGAAGGGGAGGGGCGAGCGCCGCACGCTCCTCAGCAGCGTATCCACCATGTCGAGGGTGTCGGCACGCAGCATACTCACCTCGTCGATGATCAGGAGCTCCATGGCCTGCAGCAGCTGCACCTTCTGCTCCCTTAGATGCACGTGGCGGCGTAGGGTGGAGGGGGTGACGAAGAGCTGCTGCCCCTGCTCGGGCAGCCGGGCGCTACTGTCCGGGATGAAGGTCCCCAGCGGCAGCTGGAGGAGCGAGTGTAGCGTCACGCCGCCTGCGTTGAGCGCAGCTATGCCCGTGGGGGCGGCGACGACACAGGCCTTATAGGTCTCCTGGACGATCTGCCGCAGTAGGGTCGTCTTCCCCGTCCCCGCCTTCCCGGTGAGGAATATGTTGTGCTTGCTGTGGGCTATGAGCTGCTTGATATAGTCTTGTCGCTGCATCCTAGGGCTTGTGCTTGGTTCTGGGGACAAAGGTACGGCTTTGCGCTCGGGCGCTGGCTCCGCGGCGCTCGGACATGCCGCAGGACTGCCGCAGCGAGGGGTGGCGTGCCATGGCCATAGTCTTAGACTCGAGCTCGGCGACACCTTAGCCTATACCTTATATATAATATATAGGTAGGTTATATATAGGTAGGGCGTCATCTCCCAGTGGGGATGACGCCCTAAGTTGTATCGGGGCTTCGGCTAGCCTTGCTCCTCCTCGTGCTCTATGGTGGAGGGGTCGAAGGTCGGCACCTTGATATGCAGGGCGACGGCCAGCACGCGGAAGAGCAGCACCGAGCAGGCAGAGATGAACTGCACCCACTCGATGGATATCCCCGTATAGTGCGCCAGCAGGACGTAGATCACAGCCCCGAGGAGGCAGGCCGAGGCGTAGAAATCCGTGCGGAAGATCAGCGGCGTCTCGCTGATGAGGATGTCACGGATGAGCCCGCCGAAGGAGCCCGTCACTGTCCCCATGACGATGGCCACCCACCAGGGGAAGGCCGCGGCGTAGGACTTCGCTACCCCTACGACGACGAAGAGGCCGAGCCCCACGGCGTCGAAGAAGAAGAGCGAGTGATTGAGCCGCACCACGTGGCGCCTGAAGACTATGGTGAAGAGCAGCGCCAGCCCCGTGATGACGAGGTAGGAGGGCTGCACCAGCCAGAAGGGCTTGATGTCTAGGAGGATGTCGCGGATCGTCCCCCCGCCCACGGCCGTGACGAAGCCGACGACGTAGGCACCGAACCAGTCGAAGCCCTTAGCGGCCGCCAGTCGGATACCACTGATGGCAAAGGCAAGCGTGCCGAGGTAGTCGCACCAGTTGACGAAGTCGTTGACGTCAACGATTTGCTCAAGCTGCATGGCTGCTGGGGACTAATAGGACTCGTCGATCGTGGGGAAGCTGCGCTCCTTGACGGCAGCGATGTAGTCGCTCGTGGCCTGGCGTATGGCCGCACCCACGGCACCGAAGCGGCGGAGGAACTTCGGGCTGAAGCTCTCCTCCATCCCGAGCATGTCCTGCGAGACCAGTACCTGACCATCTACATCTGCCCCTGCACCGATGCCGATGACGGGGATGGATAGCTGCTGGGCGATCATCGCCGCCAGGCGTGCAGGTACCTTCTCCAGCACGAGGGCGCAGCAGCCTGCACGCTCCAGAGCCTCGGCCTGCGACTGGATGGCGCTGGCCTGGGCGCTGTCGCGCCCCTGCAGGCGGTAGCCGCCGAGCTGGTGGACGGACTGGGGCGTCAGCCCGAGGTGCCCGACCACGGGGATACCCACGGTGGTGAGCTGGCGTACGGTATCGATGAGCTCGGGGGAGCCGCCCTCGAGCTTGAGGGCATCACAGCCCGTCTCCTTCATGATACGGATAGCAGAGCTGAGGGCCTGCTGGGCAGAGACCTGATAGCTGCCGAAGGGCATATCTACGACGACGAAGGCACGTCGCACCCCGCGCACGACGGAGGCACCGTGGTAGATCATCTGGTCGAGGGTGATGGGTAGAGTGGTGCTGTGACCTGCCATGACATTGGCTGCGGAGTCCCCTACGAGGAGGATGTCCACACCCGCGCTGTCGAGGAGGCGCGCCATGGTGTAGTCGTAGGCGGTGAGCATACTGATGAGCTCGCCCGACTGCTTCATCGTGGCGAGGCTGTGTGTCGTGAGCTTCTTAGTCTCAGGCTGGTGTTGTGACACGTCTATCTTACTTAGTTAGTACTTTATATCCTATTTATAAGCATAGCGCATACCCCCGGCGTCCGAGTGGGACGCTAGGGGTATGCTGCTGTTCTGATCGATCTCTAGTTGGTACTGCGGCTACTAGCGCTTACTCCCACTCGATGGTGCTGGGTGGCTTGGAGGAGATATCGTAGACGACGCGGTTGACGCCGCGCACCTTATTGATGATCTCGCCCGAGACCTTCGCCAGGAACTCGTAGGGGAGGTGGGCCCAGTCGGCACTCATGGCGTCCGTACTGGTGACAGCGCGCAGTGCGATGGTGTACTCATAGGTACGCTCATCGCCCATCACGCCGACCGAGCGGATCGGGAGCAGGATGGCCCCTGCCTGCCAGACCTCGTCGTAGAGCCCCCACTCGCGCATCATCGTCATGTAGATGTCGTCGGCATTCTGGAGGATCTCCACCTTCTCAGCCGTGATCTCGCCGAGGATGCGGATGCCGAGGCCAGGGCCGGGGAAGGGCTGGCGCTTGATGAGATGCTCCTGCATGCCCATCTCCAGGCCTACGCGGCGCACCTCGTCCTTGAAGAGCAGGCGCAGCGGCTCGACGAGCTTGAGCTTCATGCGCTCGGGTAGGCCGCCCACATTGTGGTGGCTCTTGATGACCGTACCCGTGATGCTGAGCGACTCGATGACGTCGGGGTAGATGGTGCCCTGACCGAGCCACTTGATGTCCTTGAGCTTGTGCGCCTCCTCATCGAAGACCTCGATGAAGCCGCGGCCGATGATCTTGCGCTTCTCCTCGGGGTCGGTGACACCCTTCAGGGCGCTGAGGAACTTGTCCCGAGCATTGACGCCGATGACGTTCAGCCCCAGGTGCTCGTAGTCGCGCAGGACGCTCTCGAACTCGCCCTTGCGTAGCAGGCCGTGGTCGACGAAGATACAGGTGAGGTTCTTGCCAATAGCCTTGTGCAGCAGCACGGCCGTCACCGAGGAGTCGACACCGCCCGAGAGTGCGAGGATGACCTTGTCGTCGCCCAGCTGCGCTTGGAGCTCGGCCACGGTAGCCTCGACGAAGGAGGCAGGCGACCAGTTGCCCTTGATGCCCGTGAGCTCAAGGAAGTTGCCGAGCAACTTCGTACCCTCCTCGGAGTGGAAGGCCTCGGGGTGGAACTGTACGCCCCAGGTATGCTCGCCGTCGATGCGGAAGGCCGCTGCGGGTACATCCTCCGTGCTGGCGATGATGCGGAAGCCCTTGGGCAGCGTCGTGATGGTATCGCCGTGCGACATCCATACGGTGCTGCCTGGGGTCAGTCCCTTCAGTAGCGGGTCGTTGGCATGGTGCAGCGTCAGGTGGGCGCGTCCATACTCGCGGCTGTCGCAGGGCTCTACCTGACCGCCAGCCTGATGGACGAGGCTCTGAGCGCCATAGCAGATGCCTAGCAGGGGGCGCTGGCCACGGATGGCTGCGAGCTCGGTGCGGAAGGCCTCCGCATCGTAGACCGAATAGGGGCTACCCGAGAGAATGACCCCCGCGATACCCGTGAGGTCCTGGGGGAGCTTGTTGTAGGGGACGATCTCACAGTAGGTATTGAGCTCTCTGAGGCGACGCCCGATGAGCTGTGTGGTCTGTGAGCCGAAGTCAAGGATGAGTATCTTCTCCTGCATAGTTGCTTCTGTTGGCTTACTCTGATGGAACAATGTAACGCAAAGATACACATAAGGCCGCGGATGGCAAGTCTGCTCTCGGGCCGCAGGCTCAATCCGCCTCACGAGCTAGGCGGAGCGGCGAGTGGGCGCCTTCGCCTAGGCGGCAGAGGGAGGCTCCGAATGGGGGCGAAGCCTCCCCAATGAGGCGACGGAGCGCGGTGACTGCCTGCTCCCGCCTCCGTGAGGGATATCCCTCAGCGCGCTGACGGCTATCCCTCGCGTCCCTCACGGACGTCCTTCAGCCCGCTGAGGGATATCCCTCACGGAGCCTCCCCCTACGGCCTCGCTTCGCTGAGGCTTATCCCAGCCCGCCTCTTCCCTTAATAATAAAGGAGCTGGGCGACGGCCTTGGCCCCTAGCCCCGAGTGGAGAGGCCAGGCGGCTCCAGCCTCGGGCGTGTACGTCCGCGGCGTGGGGCGCGTCCCCGCGTGCCGATCGGCTATTTCTTTGTAGCTTTGCCCCATGATGAATCAGCACGGAATATCGGTCATTATCCACACCTACAATGCGGAGCAGCACCTGGAGCGCGTGCTCCAGTCGGTCGCGGGCTTCGACGAGCTCATCGTCTGCGATATGGAGAGCACGGATACGACGCTCGCCATCGCCGAGCGGCATGGCTGCCGCATCCTGACCTTCCCGCGTGGAGAGCATAGGATCGCCGAGCCAGCCCGCCAGTTCGCCATCGATCGTGCCAGCTGTGACTGGATCCTGACCGTCGACGCCGACGAGCTCGTGAGCCCCGAGCTGCGGGACTACCTCTACGCGCATATCGCCTCGGAGCAGCCTGCCGCGGGGCTATATCTAGCGCGGCGCAACTACTTCATGGGGCGCTTCCTGCACGCAGCCTATCCCGACTACGTGCTGCGCTTCTTCCGCCGCGAGCAGACGACCTGGGCGCCCTATGTGCATACGCTGCCCGTGGTCGTCGGTGAGGTCACGCACATCGACAAGCGGCGGCACGAGCTGGCGCTGGAGCACCTGGCCAACGACTCGGTCACGGTCATCCTGCGCAAGACCAATGACTACTCTGACAACGAGCAGATCAAGCGCTCGGGCAAGCGCTACGGTGTCGCCGCGCTCTTCCTGCGTCCGCTGGTGCGCTTCACCAAGTCCTACTTCATCAAGGGGGGCTGCCGCGACGGCGTCCCTGGACTCATCCACGCCCTGCTGGACGGCGTCTACCAGCTAGTGATGGTGGCCAAGAACATCGAGCGTCGTCAGGGCAAGCCTTAGCCTAGCACCTTGTCCTAAGACCCTTAGTCCCTCTTCCTAAGACAGCTCTCATGCAGCCCCTACGACTAACCTTCCTCATCACCAGCCTACGCGACGGCGGCATCGAGACGGTGCTGCTGGAATACCTCCAGCACCTAGCGGAGGATCCGCGCTACCGTCTGACGCTAGCCATCGCTAGCTATATGGGAGATCTGGAGGTCTATAGGGAGCGCATCCCCGAGGGCGTGCGGGTCTGCTATCTCGTCCAGGCGGCTCCACTGGTCTACGTGCCGCAGCAGCGTGCACGCCGCAGGCTCGGGGGCGCCATTAAGCTCTGGGACCAGCTGCTGGCGAACCCGCTGCGGCGTTGGCTCGTGCAGCGTGGCATCCAGCGCCTCGAGGCGGAGACGGATATCTTCGTAGACTTCGATACCTGTGCCTACAGCTATCTGCGCTCCATCGGGCGGCCGAAGGTCGCCTTCCTGCACTTCAGTCTCGAGCAGCTCATGCAGCAGAATGCCCGCCGCACGCGGCGTATCGGGCGTATGCTCCCGCTCTACGATCGTGTCGTCTGTATCTCGGAGGCCATGCGCGCTGAGGCCGAGCAGCTCTTCCCAGAGCTGGGGTCGAGGCTCCGCGTGCTCTACAATCCCAAGGACCTCGCGCGCCTTCGGCAGCGCGCCTCGGAGCTACCCGAGGATACGCGCATCGAGCAGCCCTACCTACTCGCAGTAGAGCGACTAGAGGAGTCGCAGAAGGATATCAGCACGCTGCTGCGCGCCTATGCGCTGCTCCGCCGTGACTACGGAGTCCAGGAGCAGCTCTATATCATAGGTAAGGGGGGATCGGAGGGCGAGCTGCGACAGCTCGCAGAGGAGCTCGGGATAGCAGGATCGGTGTGTTTTCTAGGCTTCATCAGCAACCCCTATCCCTGGATCCAGCGCTGTCGCCTCATGGTGCACAGCGCGAAGTTCGAGGGGCTACCTACGGTCATGATCGAGGGGCTCCTGCTGGGCAAGCTCATCGTGGCGAGTGACTGCCCTACGGGGCCTCGCGAGATCCTCGAGGCGGGAGCAGCAGGGATGCTGGTCCCTGTGGGGGATGCCTCGGCCTTCGCCAGCGCCATCCATCGCCTCCTGACGGACGAGGCCTATGCTCGAGAGCTCGCTCGTGGGGCAGCGCTAGCAGCGGGGCGCTTCACCTTCGAGACCATTGCCCCACAGCTCGACGAGCTCTTCTTTGGGCTAGCTGAGGGGAACGCTTAGCCCTTCTTCCCCGAGAGCTCCCGCACTACCTTATATATACGCTCTAGGATATAGTCCGCGCGCGTCGCTCCGATAGCTCGATGTAGCTCCTGGAGGGCGTGGGTGCGGCTCGTCTTGTCCCTATTGAGGCGGAGTGTCTGCTTGTAGAGGTGGCCACGGCGTAGGCGCTGCTCCCAGCGGCTGGGGTAGCCGTGGGCGTTGAGGTAGCGGGTGATGGCGACGTGCTCCGAGAGGCGCGCGCCCGACTGATCGGAGCGTACCGTGACGCGCTGGGTGTGCTGGCGGAAGCGGTTGAGCTTGCTCCTGAGCTCCAGCACGGCTCCCTGCTCCACCAGCTTGATCCAGAAGAGCCAGTCCCCGCAGGAGCGCATCCCGAGATAAGCCTTGTCCCCGAGCCGCAGCCAGGCCTCGCGACGGAAGACGACCATGCTGGCATTGTAGATACTGTTCTCTCGGGAGAGCCTATGACGCAGGTAGTAGGAGGAGCTGTAGGTATAGAGCTGCTGATCCTCCTGCCATCGGTCGTAGTCCCGGGGAAGCCTCTCGCCGTGCTCGTCGACCTGCAGCGAGCCGCAGTAGGCCAGTACCGCGTCGGGCTGCGCCTCTAGGGCTGCGACGAGCCTATCCAGGAGCTCGGGCGTGCAGCTGTCATCACTCTCCGCGATCCATACGTAGCGCCCACGCGCCAGCTCGAGGCCCCGCTCCCACTGAGCGAAGGGGCTGCCGCTGTTCTGCTCGTTGGGGATGTAGTGGCTGACCTTGGGATGGGAGGCGTAGCGCTCGAGGATGCTGCGGCTCTCGTCGGTCGAGCAGTCGTCCAGCAGGATGAGCTCGAAGTCCTGAAAGCGCTGCGTGAGGATGCTCTCGAGGCGCTCCTCGAGGTAGCGTGCATAGTTGTAGTTCGGTACGATGACCGAGACGAGGGGGGCTTCCATAGCTGGGCGTATCTAGGTGAGTGAGGGGCGGGATCGCTAGTAGCGGCGCCCTGTGAGCTGGCCGAGGACCTTGGTGAGGCGCTCGAGGAGGAAGTCCCTGCGGGTGGCGCCGAGCTGCTGGTGGAGGTAGCCGAGGCAGCGGGCACCGAGCTCAGGCTCCCTGCGTCTGAGGCGGCTGCACTCCTTGTAGAGCTGTCCCCGACGGCGGTGGCGCTCCATCCAGCCGAGTGGATAGCGCTCCTCGATGTAGCGGGCGATGTCGATCTGCTCCCTGAGGCGCTCGCCCGAGCGGTCGGAGCGCATAGTCACGCGTTGGGTATGCTGGCGGAAGCGGTTGAGCTTGAGCCGCAGCTCGAGGACGTCGCCCCAGCGCGAGAGCTCCAGCCAGAAGATGCCGTCTCCACAGTAGCGCATACGGGCGTAGGTTTTGTCGATGCACTCCGCGGCCGTGCGGCGGAAGAGCACCTTGCTGGCATTGTAGAGCGTGTCGCGGTGGCGCATCGCCTTGTAGAGGTACTGCTCGGGGCTGTCGCGATGCAGGCTCCCGTCTGGCTCCCAGCCGTCGAAGTCACGCTCCAGTGGCTTGCCCTCCTCGTCGATCTGCACGGAGCCCACGTGCGCCATCACGGCCTCGGGCTCGGCCTCGAGGATGCTGACGAGCTGCCCCAGGAGCTCGGGCGTGCAGCTGTCATCACTCTCCGCGATCCATACGTAGCGGCCTCGCGCCAGCGCCAGCCCTCGCTGCCACTGGGCGAAGGGGCTACCGCTGTTGTACTCATTGGGGACGTAGTGGCTTACCTTGGGATGGGTGGCATAGCGCTCCAGGATGCTGCGGCTCTCGTCGGTGGAGCAGTCGTCCAGCAGGATGAGCTCGAAGTCCTGGAAGCTCTGCCCGAGGATGCTCTCGATGCGCTCCTCGAGGTAGCGCGCGTAGTTGTAGTTCGGCACGATGACCGAGACAAGGGGCTGGGGCATAGATATAGGGGTGTGAAGGGGCTAAGACTTGGCCGCATGCGCCTCAGCCTCACGGCGGGCGATGATTTGCTCTATAGGGCTGTGGTCGATGGCGCCCGTCTTGGGATTACGTCTGAGGTCATACTCCCAGCGCGTGCGCTTCCAGCGGTTGTGACTCCAGAGGTAGAGCTCGGGCGAGGCCTGGATATTGGCCTCGAGGAGGCGGAAGTATTGCCTGGTCAGCTCATGCTCCTGGAGCGCCTGCGGCTGGTCGGTCATCAGCTGCAGCTCACAGCGGTAGTGGCCACGGCGTACGCGACTAATCGCACCGTAGAAGGGCACCTGATCCGTGCGACGTATGATGCGCTCGGCACCCGTCAGCACAGGCGTCTCGTGATGTAGGAAGGGGAGCCACAGATGGATGCTGTCCCACATGGGGACTTGGTCGGCTATATAGCCGATGACGATGGGCTGCTGGGCGCGCTGGTAGCGGAGGACGCGTCTCAGAGTGTCCTCCATCTGTACGCTGATGGCACCGTTGCGCCCGCGTACATGCAGCAGCAGCTTGTCGAAGGCGGGGTTCTCCAGCGCGTGGTAGATCTGTACACAGGTGCTGTCGGGACGCAGCCAGTTGGGTAGGGTCGAGATCCATTCCCACTGGCCGAAGTGCCCGAGGTAGACGGCGCAGGAGCGCCCCTGGGCGGTGTAGTGGTCGATCTGCTCGGTACCGACGAACTCCATCCGTCTGCGGAGCGCCTTGGGTGAAAGGCTCATCAGCTTCACCGTCTCGATGATGTAGTCGCAGAACCAGCGGTAGAAGTCCCGCTGCAGCCTACGTAGCTCGGCCTCACTGCGCTCGGGGAAGGACTCGGAGAGGTTCTTCCAGATCACCTTGTGGCGATACTTCACCACGTAGCACATCAGCAGATAGAGGAGGTCCGAGAAGCGGTACAGCAGCCAGAAGGGTAGCAGCGAGGCTAGATACCAAAGGCCGAAGCCCAGCGCGTAGCCTAGGCATGCCCCGAGACTGAGCTTACTCATCGGCGTCTTGCGCTTCTGCTAGCCCTAGAGCTGGGCGTAGCTCGGTGAGCCCCTCGAAACTTGTCCAACCATTGGAGCTGCGGCCACATAGGAACTGCGCAGCCGCCGAGGGACTATTGAAGGCTATAGGTTCGAGGCTGTGATATCCTCCCTCTTCGGCCTCTGTGAGGATACCCTCGGCAAGGTACTTTAGGCGGAGGCTTTGGATCCGTTCATGCAGAGCGACTTGCTTCTTGGGCGGATTGAGTGGGGGGAGGAGGGCTCCGCGCTCAATGAAGTACTTGTCTGCCTCTTGATATAGCTCGGCGAAACCTCGCCCGCCGATCCATCGGTAGTATCTCTTCTCTGGAGCTTGGCTAGCATCCTTATTGGCTGGCAACTTAGCTTTACGTGGCTTGGCCTGCGATTGCGTAGGGAGCGGTACTCCCTCGGCGCGTAGGAGAAACTCGATCTCGGCGATATACTTCGTATAGGCCACCTTATCAAAGGAACTAACGTTGGGAGCCTTGTCGCGGAGCTCACAGTTCTCCAGCTCATAGCAGTCTGCATCCTTGAAGCGGTGGATAAAGTGGTGCTCCATGAAGTCGATAGCATTGGCATCAAAGCTGTTATTCTCCGAGATGAACATCAGGCAATGCGTCCAGAAGTCCTTCTTTGTCTTGTGCTGGCTGATACGTGTGATGCCGTTGCGAGACTGCCCGATATAGACCCGAGGTCGCTGGCCTAGGGCTGGGCTGTCAAAGAGGAAGTACACGGCATAGTAGCCCGTTCCCTCCTCCTTGCTTACCGCCGTAAGTCGGCCTGCGCTGAAGTAAAAGCCTTTGATGGAGCTGGCGGCCTCCTGGATGATCTTGAGCTCGGTCGGTGCGTGCTCGTCGGGGAATGTATATCTGATCGCTTTAGCCATATAGGGGTCTATGTCTTGCAAAGTTAGTACAAGCCAGTGCGATAGGCAAATGCCAGCGACGGCGCTGATCGGCTTGTCCTGCAGCCAGCCTCGGCACGCTGTCGAGAGCCGAGGAGGGCGAGCGGCCTACCTTGGGCGGTACGCAACCGCCCAGCACGGCGGGCGGACCTTGTCCTCGACCCTTGGCAGTCTTAGGTTAGCCCTTCGTCGGCCTCCCCAGTAGTGCCTCGCTAACCCCCTATATAGGGCGGAGGGAACGGACCCTAAAGGGGGACTGGGATTTATTATATAAGTTCTCGCCGTCACAGCTATCAGTCAGCTCCATTTATTATATCATATCTGGCGAGAACTTATATTACTTTTCTCCCTCCCCCTAGGCTGTGAGCTTTGTTAGGGTCTTGTCGGGGCTTCGTCGTCCTTATCCTTAGCCTCGCTGTGAGGGGCTCGGAGGGTCCTTCCGAAGAGGCGCTGAGGAGGGCTGCCAAAGGGAGCGAAGTGCTCCATGACCTATTACCAAAAATTATGTATTCTAGGGCTTGTTTCTTTGGGGCAGAATACCTACTTTTGTCTATGTGAATTGTTTGGGGCTGGGGCTGAGTACCTTCGCAAGAGCTGGGACTAAGCCCTCGGTCTGATCTGAGCTGATAACTACAGCTCCTCACCAGCAATAGGACATCACAATGAACGGATCATGTACTGGGTCGGAACGCCGGTCGGGGGTCGTCGTGGCAGTGACCTCGACCGAGGTGACCGTGAAGATCCAGCAGCTGAGCGCCTGTACGGGCTGCCATGCCAAAGAGTTTTGCACCACTGCCGACAGCCAGGATAGGCTTCTCAAGATACCTACCCAGGGAAGACACTATGAGCTCGGCCAGGCTGTGCTCGTCGAGGTGCGCGATAGCATCGGACGCCGTGCCATCCTCTTGGCCTTTCTCCTCCCCCTCCTTCTGCTCCTCCTAGGTCTCGGCCTCGGCCTGCATGCCCTCGGCCTCAGTGAGGGGCTGAGCATCGTCCTCAGCCTCGCGCTCCTGGCGCTCTATGGCCTTGTGCTCTACGCCTCTCGAGGCCGCCTGGCGCGCTCGCTGCGTCTGGAGCTGCATCCCCTGACATCTACTACACATCCCTAGCATCATGTTTACCACCATCGCTGTCCTCGCCCTCATCGGGGCGCTAGGTGCAGGACTGCTGTATCTGGTCTCACGCCGCTTCGAGGTGCAGGAGGATCCCCGCATCGCTGAGGTGGCTGAGGTGCTGCCCCAGGCCAACTGTGGCGGCTGCGGCTACCCGGGCTGCGCTGCCTTCGCCTCGGCCTGCGCTCGTAGCGAGGGCCTCGAGGGGCTCTTCTGTCCCGTCGGGGGCTCGCCTGTCATGGACAAGGTCGGCGCCATCCTCGGCATGGCAGCCAAGAAGCAGGATCCGCTGGTCGCCGTCCTGCGCTGCAATGGTACCTGTGACGCGCGCCCGCGTACCAATATATATAATGGTGCCTCCAGCTGTACCGTCGCCTCGGCCCTCTACAAGGGGGAGACGGACTGTAGCTGGGGCTGCCTCGGGCTAGGGGACTGCGTCGAGTCCTGCCACTTCGATGCGATGTACATGGATGAGGAGACGCGCCTGCCCGTGATCCTCGAGGACAAGTGCGTGGCCTGTGGCGCCTGTGTCAAGGCTTGTCCCAAGACCATCATCGAGCTGCGTAAGAAGGGCCCCAAGAACCGCCGCATCTACGTCAGCTGTGTCAATAAGGACAAGGGAGGTGCGGCGAAGAAGGCCTGCAGCAATGCCTGCATCGGCTGTAGCCTCTGCTTCAAGGAGTGTAAGTTCGAGGCCATCACCATCGCCGACAACCTCTCTTACATCGACCACACCAAGTGCCGCCTCTGTCGCAAGTGCGTCAGCGTCTGCCCGACGCACGCCATCCATGAGCTGGGGTTCCCGCCCAAGAAGGAGCCCGTCGCTGAGCCCGCTACCCCCGCCGCCGCAGCGGGCCCGACACCACCCCCGCCAGCCGCCCCCGCTAGCAGCGGAGCTCTACCCGCCTGAAGGATCCCCCTAATAAGAGCTAGACCATGCTACGTACCTTTCGTCTCGGAGGCATACACCCTCCCGAAAACAAGCTCTCCGCAGCCGTCGCCCCTCAGCCGCTGGCGCTGCCACGCGAGGTCATCATCCCCATCGGACAGCATATAGGCGCCCCTGCCGTGCCCGTCGTCGCTAAGGGCGACCTCGTCAAGGTAGGCTCTGTCATCGCCAAGACGGGCGGCTTCGTCTCCGCCAACATCCATTCCTCAGTCACGGGTAAGGTCACCAAGATCGACGCCGTCTACGACGCTGGGGGCTACAAGCGCCCTGCCATCATCATTGCTGTCGCCGCTGAGGAGGAGTGGGAGGAGGGCATAGACCGCAGCCCCGAGTTGGTCCGCGACTGCACGCTTAGCCCTCAGGAGATCACCCGCGCCATAGCGGCAGCTGGGGTCGTCGGCCTCGGGGGAGCGACCTTCCCCACGCACGTCAAGCTCGCTCCGCCTCCAGGGGCCAAGGCTGAGCTCCTCATCGTCAACGCCGTGGAGTGCGAGCCCTACCTGACCAGTGACCATCAGCTGATGCTCACCAAGGCGCCCGAGATCCTCGTCGGTGTCCAGCTGCTGATGCGCGCCCTCGAGGTAGGCCGCGCTGTCATCGGCATCGAGGCCAATAAGCCCGATGCCATCGCCCTCATGACGCGTCTAGCCAAGGAATATCCTGGGGTAGAGGTCATGCCGCTGAAGGTGCAGTACCCGCAAGGAGGGGAGAAGCAGCTCATCGACGCCGTCCTACGCCGTCAGCTGAAGAGCGGCGCCCTGCCGATCTCCGCTGGCGCCGTCGTACAGAACGTCGGTACGGTCTTTGCCGTCTACGAGGCGGTGCAGAAGCACAAGCCCCTTATCGAGCGTATCGTCACCGTCACGGGCAAGCACCTCGAGCACCCAGCCAACTACCTCGTGCGCATCGGTACGCCCATCCAGGAGCTCATCACGGCCTCGGGCGGACTGCCCGAGGACACGGGCAAGATCATCGGCGGTGGCCCCATGATGGGCAAGGCGCTCCTTAGTCCTGAGATTCCCGTCACCAAGGGGACCTCGGGCGTGCTGCTGCTGCCGCGTGAGGAGTCTGTACGCCAGCCCATGCGGGCCTGCATCCGCTGCGCCAAGTGCGTCAACGTATGCCCCATGGGGCTCAACCCTACCTATCTGATGCGCGATGTGCAGTACGCCGACTGGGAGCAGGTGGAGCGTGGCTACGTCCTCGACTGCATCGAGTGCGGCTCCTGCAGCTACACTTGCCCCTCGCATCGCCCGCTACTGGACTTCATCCGCGTAGGCAAGCAGCGCGTCTCCGCCATCGTCCGTGCCCGTAAAAGCTAAGCTCATGGATAAGCTCATCATCTCTCCCTCCCCGCACATACACAGCGGCGACAGCATCGAGCGCAATATGTACGCCGTGCTGCTGGCACTGGCTCCCGCTTGCCTCGTCTCGCTGGTGATCTTCGGCCTCGGGGCACTGGTCGTCCTGCTGGTCAGCGTCCTCGGCTGCTGCCTAACGGAGTGGCTCATCACGAAGTACCTCTACGGCAGCGAGCCCACGCTGCGGGACGGCTCGGCCGTCCTCACGGGGCTGCTGCTAGGGATGAACCTCCCCTCCATCCTCCCTTGGTGGATCGTCCTCATCGGTAGCCTCGTGGCTATCGGCGTGGGCAAGATGAGCTTCGGCGGCCTCGGGGGGAATATCTTTAACCCTGCGCTCGTCGGGCGTGTCTTCCTGCTCATCGCCTATCCCGCACCTATGACGCTGTGGCCTGAGGCGGGGCAGCTACTTCGCTATACCGATGCTACGACGGGGGCTACGCCACTGGGCATCGCTAAGGGTGTGGCGACGGCTACCCCAGGGATAAGCTGGGAGCAGCTCCCCTCAGCAGGGGACCTGCTGCTCGGGCTGCACGGAGGTAGCCTTGGGGAGGTGAGTGCGCTAGCGCTGCTCCTAGGCCTCGGCTATCTGCTCTGGCGGCGGGTCATCACCTGGCACATCCCTGTGGCGGTGCTGGGCTCGGCCTTTGCCTTCTCTGGGTTGATGCATCTGATCAACCCCGCGCTCTATGCCTCGCCGCTGGTGCACCTCCTCTCGGGAGGGATGCTCCTCGGGGCGATCTTCATGGCTACGGACTATGTCACGAGCCCCCTCTCAGCACGTGGGCAGCTGATCTACGGCGCCTTCATCGGACTCCTGACGATACTGATACGCCTTTTCGGGAGCTACCCCGAGGGGATGTCCTTTGCTATCCTGATCATGAATGCCTTCACGCCTCTGATCAATATCTACGTACGCCCTAAGCACTTCGGAGGACGCTAAGATGAAGAAGCTAAGTTCGACCCTGCCCAATATGCTGCTCTCCCTGACGGGGATCTGTATCGTCGTCTCGGGGATCCTGGCTCTAGTGAATAAGGTGACCGCCGAGCCTATTGCGGCCTCGGCGATGAAGGCCAAGGTAGAGGCTATACGTGCCGTGACACCCGCCTTCGATAACAACCCCTACGCCGAGCGCGAGCGTTTGCTGCCCGAGGGTGAGACCGATAGTCTGACGGTCTACCCAGCCAGGAAGGGCGGCTCCCTCGTAGGCTATGCCGTGGAGAGCTACACGCGGGCGGGCTTCAACGGCCTGATCTCCGTGATGGTGGGCTTCGACGCGGAGGGCACGCTCGTGGATTTCTCCGTGCTGGAGCATAGCGAGAGTCCGGGCCTCGGCTCGCTGATCCCCGAGTGGTACCACCAGAAGAGCGAGACGGGCGGCCTAAGGGAAATGCGCGGCCTCAGCATGAGCAAGGAGGCGCCGCTCTCGGTACGCAAGGACGGCGGACGGGTGGATGCCATCACCGCCGCCACCATCAGCAGCCGTGCCTTCCTCGACGCTGTCAATCGTGCCTGGCGTGCCTACCGCCAGCTGCAGGCTCAGGACACAGCCCCCTCAGCCGAGCCCTCCAGCTCCAGCACCGCAGTCTCTGCCCCGACTTCCTCACCTAGCTAGCCTACCGCCATGCGACCTCTAGACATCATAAAGAACGGCATCACGACAGAGAACCCTACCTTCGTCCTTCTGCTCGGGATGTGCCCTACGCTCGCCACGACCAGCTCGGCACTGAATGGACTGGCGATGGGGTTGGCGACCATGTTCGTCCTTATCTGCTCCAATAGCGCGATCTCGCTGATCAAGCACCTTGTCCCCGACGCCGTCCGCATCCCGAGCTATATCGTCGTCATCGCGGGCTTCGTGACGATCGTCCAGCTGCTGATGCAGGCCTATCTGCCCGCGCTGTATGCCTCACTCGGACTTTTCATCCCGCTGATCGTCGTCAACTGCATCGTCCTAGGGCGTGCTGAGGCGGTGGCGGCGAAGCAGCCCGTACTGCACGCCAGCCTTGATGGCGTGGGTATCGGGCTGGGCTTCACGCTCTCGCTGACGCTGCTGGGGCTGCTGCGCGAGCTCTTCGGGGCAGGCACCGCCTTCGGCCTCCAGCTCTACCCCAAGACCTATAGCGCTCTACTCTTCGTCCTCGCTCCAGGGGCCTTCATCGTCCTGGGCTATCTCATCGCACTGAAGAATAAGCTATCATGACGCACTATCTACTCATCTTCGTCGCGGCGGTCTTCGTCAACAACGTCGTCCTCTCGCAGTTCCTCGGCATCTGTCCCTTCCTCGGCGTGTCGAAGAAGGTCGATACGGCCGCTGGTATGGGTGCTGCCGTGACCTTCGTACTCGCGCTGGCGACGATGTGCACCTTTCTCCTGCAGCGCTTTGTCCTGGAGCCGCTGGACATGGTCTATATGCAGACCATCGCCTTCATCCTCGTCATCGCGGCGCTGGTGCAGATGGTGGAGATCATTCTCAAGAAGGTCTCGCCCGCCCTCTACCAAGCGCTCGGCGTCTTCCTCCCGCTGATCACGACCAACTGCTGCGTGCTCGGGGTGGCGATCCTCGTGATCCAGAAGGAGTTCAATCTCATGGAGAGCGTCGTCTATGCTGTCTCCATCGCCCTCGGCTTCACGCTCGCACTTGTCGTCTTTGCTGGCATCCGCGAGCAACTGGCGCGTACCGAGCTCCCGCCCAGCATGCGTGGCATCCCCATCGCGCTGATCTCGGCGGGTATCCTCGCCATGGCCTTCATGGGCTTCAGCGGCATGGTGCGCCTCTAGTCTAGGCTAAGGCTAGGCTTATACGTAATGTTGCACAAGGTTAGGGGAACATACTCAGCTTTCCTCCATCAAGCTGCATCCTCCCAGTGATGGAGCTGCCCGGCTATGGCAGCTGTCTCAGTCTGATGGACGATGGCTTAGGATATGGGCGTATTGAGATACCTCAGATGAAGAGCCTTATCCTAGATCCTCAGCAGCTAGAGGATTCCTATACCATTGAAGATTGAACTAAGTTTGATTCACGCACCCCGTGAGGGGTGCGACACAGCTGAGGCGCTGGAGGCGGTCGCCAAACATTGTTTCAATTCATGCACCCCGCGAGGGGTGCGACATGATGCGGACGCCCTCGGCGAAGGTATCCGAGCCCTTTCAATTCACGCACCCCGCGAGGGGTGCGACACTGCCTTGTCCGCCCTAGAGGCCTCGGGGATGAGTTTCAATTCACGCACCCCGTGAGGGGTGCGACTCAAGTTATCTTTGACGTGTTATTCACCTCTCCTGTTTCAATTCACGCACCCCGTGAGGGGTGCGACTGAGGAAATCAAGGAGGTATTTAAGGACAAACAGCGTTTCAATTCACGCACCCCGTGAGGGGTGCGACCATCGCTCCACGTCGCCAAGCTGAATAGTCTCAGGGTTTCAATTCACGCACCCCGTGAGGGGTGCGACCGCCCTACCTTGCCGAGCCCCTCCAGCAT
>ERZ773265.378-NODE-378-length-28753-cov-31.085546_pt1 | contig 28753 bp, 30 predicted proteins | sample MGYA00580512_ERZ773265 | MGnify/ENA primary metagenome ERZ773265 (study PRJEB29015, sample SAMEA2738169) | human oral metagenome | biome: human oral; feature: human-associated habitat; material: saliva | place: China | collected 2183 ... | reverse complement strand
ATAGATAAATACTGCTTTCTTTGATATTCAGCATCACAAATATAATAGCTAAAAAAAAAGGTGTCCTTTGAGTCGGAAAATGTCCTCTTATGAATTATGATCTGGCTAAAAAAAAGGTGTCCTTAACCCACAAAAAGGGTATTTGAACTTAAAAAAATAGTATTTATCTATTCAAAAAACATAGATAAATACTGCTTTCTTTGATATTCAGCATCACAAATATAATAGCTAAAAAAAAAGGTGTCCTTTAGGTCGGAAAATGTCCTCTTATAAGTCGGAAAATGTCCTCTTATGGGTTCTATAAACCTATATAAAATAAGGCTCCATTAACCCCCTAAAAGAATAAAAAAGATTATTAAAAAGAATAAAAAATAATAATAAAAGTAAATAGTAATATCCAAATACGTATATACAATAAAATCTATTCACAACTATAATCTTCATTATTATTTTTATAAAATTCATTTATTTGAGCTATACGAGCATTTTAACGTTCCAGATATATAAATATATAAAAATCCCCCTAAAAACTCATATAGAGTGTCTTAGGGGGATTTTTTAATGCATATTAGCTTTTAGTTCATATAATTTTTTCAACAATTGTAATTTAGCTAATAAACGTTGTTTATCTGTAGCACTATTAATAGGATTTGTTTCTATACTATTATTATTTCCTACTATAGGTTTAATCGAATATGTAGAGCTTATATCTGTAATAATTGATTTTTGATGTAAATATTCATCATTTACATCTTGGATATATCCATAAGTATAAGATGGAATAGAATCTACAACATTACCAGGGCCAGCATTATAACTAGCCAATGCATAATTGTATTTTTCATCACCTTTATTAGCATGTAAATCTACCATCATTCTAAAATATTTAGCTCCACCCTCAATATTAGACTCAATAGAATATGGATCACTTCCCATTTCCATTGCAGTTTCTGGTAATAATTGAGCAATACCTAACGCTCCAGCACTTGATACAGCATTATTATTGTATTTACTCTCAATCGAGTAAATACTACTTACTAATAATGGATCTAATTGATATTTGTTAGATACTTGAATGATGTTATATGAGATTTGGCTAGCTTGTTGTGGATTATAAGTAGCTATATAGTTCTCTAATGTAGTTGCAGAGACTAATCCAGGCATCAAAAATATTATTACACCAAATATTAACTTGAAATAGTTCATTATAATTTACCTTCATTTTTTTGAATTAATAGCTTTTGGGCTTGTTCCTCTATATATTTTATAATCTCTCGTGGATCATCTCCAGAATGTGCTTTTTGAATAATATATGATAAACCAGCTTCTAATACATTTGAATCAGTAGCAACTTCTTCTTCCTGTTTAGTAGATTTTAAAGTTTCTAATTCATTTGTTAATGTGTTTATCGTATTTGTTAGTGTAGCAAGTTCCTCTTTAATTGCAGTAATAGATTGTTGTAATGTTGGGATTTCAGATACTAACTGTAATAATTGTAAAACAGATATATCATCATGATTTGTAATTGGTTGAGCTGTTTGTACATTAGGTGTAGAGGATGTATCTGTATTAGCAGCATCTTCTGCAAAAGGATCTATTGAATTATCATACTCATTGAATTGAATTTCTTCACCGCTAAATGGATCTGTTGGCATTTAGTAACTCCTTTAATATTTCAAAAACTCTTTTTCAGACATAATTTTTTTACAGCCTGTATCTGAATAATTAGAACACGCATAAAATAGATCGCCTGTTTTCTTATTCATCCTAGATACCATAAAACCTTTATGACAGCTTGGGCATTGTACAATATGTGCATTTCCCTTTATTGCTGGGAATATCATGCTGCAACTATCATTATTGCATCTGTAATATTGGTAGGTTTTGTTTTCTTTTTTGAATTGTTTTAAATGTAAATAGCCTGTATTACATTTAGGACACAATACATCCTGGTTACTCATGCTGATTGAGGTATCTTGCATAATAATCTTAATAAAAGTTAATGTATCTTCTAACAGTTTTCTTGATTTTTCTGGTTCCGCTATGATTTCTGTTAATCGTTTTTCCATTTGTGCAGTAAAATCAGCTTTTTTTAAACGATCTGGCAGTACCGATAGAAGTGCTAAACCAGAAGGTGTTGGAATTAAACTTTTTTCTAAATGCGTTATAAGATTTTCTGCTAGTAACTCATCTATTATAGTTGCTCTTGTTGCTGGTGTTCCTATTCCTTTTGCTTCTTTAATAATGGTTTGTAGCTCCTTATTATCTGTTGATATAGAGCTCATAGCTTTTATTAAAGTACCTTCTGTAAATAATTTAGGTGGTTTAGTTTCTCTGCATACTACATTTACTTTACTAATTGTATATGTATTACCAATTTCACCGATAAATATAGTATTTTGATCTAATAACATAGGACTTTTTATCTCAGTCATATCTGGATCATATAACCGCTTATATCCATAATTAACCAATGCTTTTTGCGTAGCTTTGAAGGTCTCATTTTGTTGATTATGAAAATCTACTGATACTTCTAGATATTCATAAGGTGGTAAAAACATAGATGCATACTTTTTAATAATCAGCGTATATACTGCTTTTTCCTTATCAGTTAATGTATCGATAGCATCTATAATACCTGTTGGTACTATGGCATGATGGGCCGATATTTTACTGTCATTATAAGGTAATGGAGTATCAATTATATGCGGTATTTCAATCTCTAAGAGCTTTGTTTGATTGATGCTATCAATTATTCCATTGGCTGCATTAAATTGGCTTGTAGGTAAATATTTACAATCTGATCTTGGATATGATGTTAATTTTTTCTCATAGAGTGCCTGTGCAATAGCTAACGTTTCTTTAGGTGAAATAGATAGTTTCTTATTACAATCTACTTGTAATGTATCTAAACTATATAATTCTGTAATTGGTGTGCTTATTACTTTTTTTTCATAGGTATCTATAATTACCTGTTGCTGCGTTAATTCTTTTGCTTTTAGATCTGCTTGCATACCTAAATCAAAATGAGTATCTGGCTTTGGCTGTAACTCTAATTCGCCATGTTCATATATAATTAGCGGTCGAATAACTTGGTACTTTGTTACCACATGATTTTTATAATCGGCATAGCGTTCAGCTACTAAATTTAATGTTGGAGCTTTAACACGGCCTACTTTCATGATAGTAGTATAACCACCATCACGAGCTTTTAATGTAAAATAGCGTGTTAAATTCATACCTAATAGCCAATCTATTTCAGATCTTAATTGTGCAGCTTTAGATAGGCCTTTAAAAGCTGTATTGTCTTGTAATGTTTCTAATGCTGATTGAATGGATGCATCATCTAATGCATTGAGTAGCATTCTTTTAACAGTACAATTAGCTTCTTCGATGAGTTCATCAACTAAATATTGTCCCTCTCTATCTGGATCGCCTACATGAATGATAGTTGTGGCATCCTTGATTAATTGCTGGATAGACTTAAACCTATCTTTTTTATTAGCATATACAGTTTTTTTAAATACAAAATTAGTTGGAACTATGGGTAAGGTGGCTATGTTCCAGGATTTTAATTCTGGATTATATTGTTCTGGTGTATTTAAGTACAATAAATGTCCTACCGCCCAGGTAATAACCCCATGCTGTGAACTATCAAGATAGCTGCTAGGAGTTTTTTTGAAATTAGCTCCATTCTTATTAAAATAATCAGCAAGTGCTTTAGCTACACTTGGCTTTTCCGTTATATAAACTTGCATAATTTAAGCTCTCTCTCTTTTTCTCTCTGTTAATAGCGTTCTGACTCATATGGTCTAGTAGAAATATGTGCAGCAGATAATTGAACCTCTTTTGCTTCAATCATAGATAATAAATTTTGCCCCATAGCAGTTGTAGGTTTTTTTATAGATTTTAGTTTTAATAGTCTATTTATACGCTTCTTAGACTCTTTTAGCTTGCGAGGGGATAAAACTGTTTTAGGCATTATCGTATCTTTAAACATAAATAATTCTTTAAAGACATTCTTATCAATCTTATCTTTATTAGCTTGGTGCTTATAATATACTGATTGCTTTTTAGTAGCCTTATCTGCCAACTCTTTATACTCTTTATCTGATACCATATTTTTTAGAACAGATACTAATTCATTGGTTTTATCCATTGCTTTTTGTAACTGTTCTCTTTGTTTTATTACAAGCATATACCGATGATCAAAGGATGTAAGTACATTCTCTTTAATATGTTCTTTATACAGAGATTTTTTCTTTTCTTCTAATGCAGCCAGATCCTGTTTGATAGTTTCTATATCAATAGGCTTATTTGGCTGTTTTTTTGCATATAATAATAGACTTTCTTTACTTCTAATTTGATTAATGATTTTAGAATATTCGTTGTTAGTACTCTTATCAATATAGTATTGAGCCCACTTATTATAGTAATCGGATCTAGAAAGTGAGACCATTTTATTATATTGCTTTTCTAAAATAGCTTGATTAATTAATAAGTCAGTAATGCTATCTTTAATTGGTAATATTTTGATTAACTCTTGATTTACTTCCTTTCTAGCATATTGTAATGCTACTAACTCTTTAAATGTTTCTAAATGTTTTGTAGCAGCCTTTTCTCTATCATTAAATGTATTCAATTTTTCTTTCACTACATAAAATGGGCTTTTATATTGTTCTTGAAGTTGAATAATTTCATTTTTTGCTGTTAATAAGGCTTCTTTATATTCTGTTTCTGTTGGCTCTAATGTTTGATGATACTCTTTTAGCACCTGTTCTTTTTGCTGTGCTGAGATACGTTGCTTCTCTTGTAAAATTCGTACATTGACAGCTGGATCAATATGTATATCTAATGGATCTTCATTATGAATGGCTGTTTTTATAACATCTATATTTTCATAAAATGTAGATGGGGATAACCTTATAGGATTATCAACTGTAATTGTTTCCGCTTTCTCTATATTCCCTTTCATTAAATGTTTAGATTTTTGCTCTACTAATGACTCATGAGATACACGTTCTTCAATACCTTTTTCTTTAAATTTTTTGTTCATTAAATCTGCTAGTGTTTTACGAACTTGATAAAATTTAGTGGTTCTACCTTTTCCAGCCCATGATCTATCTTTTATGGCTCCACCATATGTTTCACCAATGCGATTAATTCCACGTTTTTTAAAAAATGTTTCTTTATCTAAATCCTTAACATCTTCTGTTAATAAACGTTCTGAAAACATTAAATGTACATGAGGATTTTTAATACCATGTATTGCACTTTCTGGCTCATGTATAGCATATGTATATGGATTATTTGGAATTACTTCTTGAATATATTCTTCTACTAATTGAATTTGTTCTTCTCTAGTTAATTCGTTAGGTAAAGCGAATTCAATTTCTCTATATGCACGTTTATCTTTTTCTGCACATTTTGTCCAAAATTCTTTAGCATCTAATACACAGCTTGGCATATTTCCAGATGCAGTATGGATTAGGTCTTGTTTCTTATCATATTTATTTTGTCTGTTTATATAATCAAAATGTGGTAAAACTTTATCTCTATTACCATGTTTGATTGAACAATGATAGGTTGCCATATATTGTGATTCCTATATTAGATAAGCGATTGAATACTATTTTTCTATCCGTAGGATAGCTACTCTTCCGTAGGAAGCCCACGACATTACTGATTTTCAAATATGAAATATTGAAAATCAATAATGTGTAAGTGGGCATTCAATAATTTTTTAGGACCTGCCTTCGGCGGTCCTTTTTATTATTTAGCCAAATTATTTTAGTGAAAACATGAAAATTCAATACAATTTTTAAAAATCGTAAATATAGTATTAAAACTTCATGTATTCTTTAGTTGATTTGGAAAAAGTTATCACGTACTATTTAGATAATATATAGTCTGTTTAGGAGGGAAACTATTGAAAGAGAAAGAGAAAACCTATTTAGATGTGGCAGATAAAGGAATTGCAGAGTTTGCTGGACAAATTGGTATTAGAGATTATGAAAAATTAAAATGGCAGCGAATTGCATTTATATCAATGGCAATTGCTGCTATTTCTGTAGTAGGAGTTGTATATACGGCTACACGTTCAAGTTTTATTCCATATGTTGTTACAGTTGATTCTAATACTGGTTATGCAACTAGCTTAGGAGCATTAACAGAAGTAGATCATACATTAACTGATGCAGAAATTAATTATTTCTTATCTCACTTTGTAGAAAAAATTCGTTCAATTCCATTAGATGAAGAGGTCTTAAAAAGAAATATGGAAGAATCTGTTCCATATTTAACGGATGATTCTGCTAAGAAATTTAAAGACTTATATTTATCTGAATTTTCACAAAAAATTGGTACTGGTAAAAACAGAGTACATATTATTTCTGTTCAACCAGTAGCAAAATCTGCCGATACATATCAAATCAGATGGACAGAATCATTTGCTCCTTTAGGGACTGGTACTGTGAAGGAAACACACTATACAGGCATCTTTAAAATTAAGCAAGAATCTACAAAAGATAAAGAACAATTAAAAATTAATCCATTGGGTATTATGATTGAAGATTTCTCAATCATTGAAGATGCATCAAAACAAGAAAAGGGAGAGAAAAAATAATGAACAAAAAGCTTAAATATTCAGTTGTTTTAAGTTGCATGATTTCAACTTTTTTAGTGGGATCTACTTTTGCTCATGATACAGAAGATGGTGTAACGTATTATCCTAGTTACTCTGATAATACAGCTAACGTTTATAACTACAATAAATACAAACAGTTTGAGATTAATACAAAAGTTGGTTATGTAACAGATGTTCAACTTAGACCAGGTGAAGTAGTTCAAAAAATTGCATCTGGTAATACTACACAATGGCAAGTTGATGTAGATATTATCGATGGAGTACAACATGTTTATATAAAACCTATGGTATCTGGTATTCGTACTAATATGATTATCAATACAGATCAAAGAAGTTATCGATTTTTAGTAAACTCAACTGACGAAATGGAGTATGTAGTAGTATTCAATTTTGCTGAATTAGATCGAGAAGCACAATTGAAGGCAGAAGCAGAAGCATTAGCTGCACAACAAGCAAGATTAGATAATCTTAAACGTTTACAAAATACACATTTCAATACTAACTATAAAGTTATTAAAACTAAAAATGTAAAAACTGTTTATGTTCCTAAAAATATATTTGATGATGGACAAAAAACGTATATTGAAGTAAGTGATTTAGCATTAAGAGATAATTTACCGCTTGTATACTCGTATGATGATTGGGAAAAAGGTAAGTTACAACTAGTTAATTATAGACTTAAAAACAATGTCATTGAAATTGATAAAGTAGTTAATAAAATGCGAGTTATGTTCTCACAAAATTCTTATTTTGATGTACAAAACAAGAATACAGAATATAAAAATACGAGCCCTGGCAATATTCAATTTAAAGGACAACCAGCAACTACACTCTATAATGCAGATACAGTTAATCCAACTGAACAAGTATCTTATCATGATACATTCGTATCCTTAAATGAGCGTAATCGACAAGCTAGGATGCAAGAATATAAGGATTTACAAGGTGGTAGCATGGATAAACTAGATGACTTAATTAATCAAGTTGAGGATTCCATTAAAACAGATGCAAAATCCTTAAATCCAAATGCACAACAAGCACAACAAGATAATGATCCAAAAGTACAGCAGTTTATTCAAACAACATATGGGGGAAGTAAATAATGAATGATAATATTGATGTTTCTCCACAAAATGAAAAACCTAGACGAATTAATAAATATGTTCTATTAGCTGGTGTAGCTATTGTTGCTTTTGTAGTAATGTACTTGTTATTTTCATCACCTGGTAAAAAATCAACGTCTATTGAACAAGTAAAGCCTAATAATGCAGCCACTACTCAAAATACATTGGGTAATGATGAAAGACTAAAACGTTTGAATGAAGATGCTGGAAAGACCAAAGAAAAAGAAACAATCATACAAAAACCAGCAGTTCAACAAGTACCACAAGTACCACAAGTATCAGAAGCAGATAAGATAAGAGCAGAGAAAGAGAGAGCTGCTGCTCAACAAGAAGCTGCTAGATTACAAAAGGAACAACAAGAAACAATAAAAGCGAATGAATCCGCTATTTTCTTTAATATTCCAAATCAAGGACAAAATCAAAATCAAGTTAAAACAAATCAAAATGCTAAACAACAATCGACTAACGATTATTATAATGATCGTGATTATATTCGGATTGTTAGATAAGGAGAGTATATGAGAGGTAAAACATATCTTTATATGTGTATGGTAGCTGCTGGATTATTAGTAACGACATTACCTACACAAGCAGCATCTAATTCTGGTTTAGGGACTTCTTTATTTAATGGCTTATCCTCTACATCTTCTGCACAAGAAGATGCAGTAAAAACTGTGAAAGTAGGGGAAGTAGTACAAGCTGGTACTGTTATTCCAGTATCACTATTAACAGCATTAACAAGTGATAATTTAAATGGTACTGTTGTTGCTATGGTTAGACAAAATGTCTATGATTCAGTAACTGGTAAAAATTTACTAATACCAGCTGGATCAAAAGTGATTGGTGAAGCAACTGATTTTACTGGAAAACGAATTAACGTATCCTTTACACGGATTATTTTCCCAAATGGACATAGTGTTATGTTGCCAGATATGAAAGGGATAGATGGTGTAGGGTATTCTGGTTTGAAAGATAAGTATACTAGCCATAGCTGGTTAAAAACACGATCTATTTTAAATGGTTCTATTTTTGCTGGTGCTATCACAGCACTTACTAAAAATAAAACTGGCCAAAAAGATACAAGGTCAGCATCAGAAGAAGCTGTATCTGGTGCAGTATCTAATATCTTGAATGGTATTAACAATCAAGTAAATGCAAAAGATGATGGTATGGCTCCAACTGGTACTGTTCGTGTAGGATACCAATTCAATATTATTATGAGTTCTGATGTTCAAATTAAACCATATTTACCATAATGGATTGATTAGATATGAGAACACAATATAGAAATATACTTACTTTAATGGTGTTTATTTGCATTGCTTTGATAGGTGAAAATGAAGCAATGAATGCATTAGCAGCTAAAGTCAATTATGATCCAGTTATCGTATCAAATGCTATTGGTGAGTTACATTCTAGGTATATTTTTAAGCCTTTTAGCTTTACGCAGTTCTTTTTAGAATATCGTGATATTATTGGTAATTTAATTAAAGGAAAACCAATAACAACATATTTAGTTGGTTATGGGATGGCTATTTTTATAGCCATCTTCATTAATCGAATTGGCTATAAAGAAGTACTGACATCTGCTGGATCTGCAAGATGGGCTACTATAGAAGAGTTAGAGCATGAGAAATTACTAGTAAACCCTTATAAATCTCAATTGAATGGTGTCATTGTTGGTGTTATGTATTATGGTATCAACTATGAAACACTATATAATTTTTTGTCTAAGATACCATTTGTTAAAGATAGGCTTTTTAAGGTCTTAAATATACTAAAAGCATTAGGTGTATGGGGAAAAAAATATATTATTGACTCTGCTATTTCTAATACACATATTCTTATGAGTGCTCCGTCCAGATCTGGTAAAGGTGTTGGCTCATTAATACCTACGTTGTTAACGTGGTTAAAAAGCGTGATTGTATTTGATTTAAAAGGTGAGAATCTTGCTGTAACAGGTGCTTTCCGCAAGTATATTTTAGGACAACAAGTAATCGCTTTTGCTCCTACCGATACAAAGCCTACCTATCGTTTTAACCCTATTAATGAAATTCGTTGGGGAACAATACGAGAAGGTGCAGATGTAGAGCGTATTATGCGAATTATTGTAGGGGAACCACAATCTGATAAAGATAAACATTGGCTTGATAATGCTCATGCTTTATTAGTAGGGAGTGTAATTCATCTAAAATATGCTCATGCTAGATATAATTATGAACATGGCTTTAAGCCTGGTGATGAAGGATACATAGAAACATCTATGTATCACGTTTATGAATTTCTAACTACTTCTTTTGATGAAGATGGGGATCCTATCACATTCAAACAAAAGTTATTTGATTTATTAGAAGATGTAGAGCATTTTCCTTGTCATATGTATTCATACAATAAAACAAGTGATTTACCTATGCTGCTTTCAATTATTTCTACAGAGAGAGCACAAGAAATTTTTAAATTTACAGAGAAATCATTAAAGCAGCCTAATAAACATCCTGTAGTAGTTAATCATTTTAGCTCCTTTGTTTCTAAACCAGATAATGAAGGTGGTAGCGTGTTATCTACTGCTATAACAGCTGTATCTATTTTTAGTGAAAAAATTATAGCAGATAATACTTGTACATCAGATTTTATTATTGGTGATATAAGGAGAATGGAAAAACCTACTTCTTTATATTTACTGATGCCGCCTTCTGATGTACCTAGAGCTGGTAAACTCTTTAAATTAATTGTAGAGTTTATTTTAACTGTAAATTTAGAGGATGAAGCTAAATCTAAACAAGAGCATCAATGCTTGTTGTTATTAGATGAGTTCCCAGCATTTGGCAATCTAAATACATTTGTTACTACACTTGGTTATATTGCATCGTATGGTTTTAAAGCCTTTGTTGTATGCCAGGGTTTGGATCAAATTCAAAATATTTATAAGAATTTATCTATTCTTACTAACTGTGTTACACAAGTTTTTTATGCTCCTAAAGATAAGGAAACCCCTAAACTTATTAGTGAGAAATTAGGGAAACAAACCATAAAAATTAAGCAAAAAAGCATTAGTTCTAGCATATTAGGTACATTATTTGGAAAACGATCTTATACGTATATAGAAAAAGAGAGACCGTTAATGTATCCAGATGAAACAATTGTTGCTAAAGACTCTATTATGATTTTAGGGGAACATAAAATTAGAAGCCCTAAAAATAAATACTACATAGCAGAAGATATGCTAGAAAAATTAGAAGCAGCTAAAAAACATGATCCACATAATTTAGTAGGATTACGCTATTAAGAGAGGGGAACCATGAAGAAACTACTTTACACATTACTTAGTATCTCTATATTAATCGTATCATTAGCTATTGCTGGCTGCGGTAGTGATGGAGATAAGTATTTAGGTACTTGGGAGCTAAAAAGTGATAATGATAGAGCTAATTATTTTGTTATTGAAAAAGGTGATAATAGTAATTCATATCTAGTTACTTATTTATATATAGATACAGAATTTAAGAAGATTAAAGTTACAAATAAACAAGCTGGCCGTATCGATGATGGTATTTTAATATCTGGTGGAATCAATCATATATTAAAAGATGGAAAATTAGTTACTAATAATGGTAACAGTATCTATAACAAAATTAACGATAAGCCAATGTCTGCTAATCAAATATTAGAAACTTTAAAGTAATGATGTGAGGTGTACATTGAAATTAGAAAAATTACAGAAAATTAATGATGAAGAATTAAAATTGAAAGAACAAGCTGAAAAAGCATTACAAAAGTTGCAACAAATTAAGGCTAAAGAAAAGCGTATTTATCAAAAGAAAACGCAATTATTAATCAAACAATTAGAATCCTATGATATTGATATTACTGAAATTGATATGATTACAGCTGCTGTATTGTATGTTCAAAATAATCATTTGGTAGATGATGCATTACAAGCATTTACAGCTAATACAGATTCAGAATTAACACCAAATAATGGAGATGTAATATAGCATGACTGTTTTTAATGCAGAAGAATCCGAGTCTGATCGTAGGGCTAAACGATTTGTATTAAATAGTTTGGGTGAAGACATATTAAAGTATTTACATGATCCTAATATAACGGAAGTATATGTTAATCAAGATAATATGCTCCGTATAGAAAGCTATTCTGGCCGTTTTAATACAGAAATTAAATTGACTGACGATCATATTAAGCGTGTATGTGAAGCTATTTCTGGATATAACAAAGAAATTATCCGAGAAGATAAACCAATGCTGGCGGTAGAGTTAAGTAACTTATATTTAAGAGCACAATTAATGTATCCACCGCTGACTAAAAAGCCAACATTCTTTTTACGGAAAAAGCCAGAACGTATTTTTACATTAGAAGAATATATAGAGTTAGGAACAATTTCAGAAACCTATGCAACGTATTTATTAGATGCTATTTCAAAGCGTAAAAATATTTTGGTAGTAGGCGGTACAGGATCTGGTAAAACCACATTTTTAAATGCACTTATCAATAAGTTATCTATTATAGCTCCTAAAGAACGTATTTTAATCTTAGAAGATACTCCAGAATTACAATGTAATTCTGATGATGTACAAAGGTTACAATTACCAGCTAATAGAAATACAATTGCTACTATGCAAGATTTAGTGTATGTATCCCTTAGATTAAGTCCAGAGAGGATTATTGTTGGTGAAGTTCGAGATAAAAGTGCCTATGATTTATTAAAGGCTTGGAACACAGGTCATAGTGGTGGTTTTTCTACATTCCATGCGGATAGTGCTTATGATGCATTAGATCGATTAGAAGCAATGATTACAGAGAGCCAGCAAGTTAATGCTGGTAATATTGAAACGATTAAACGTATGATAGGTAAAACAATCGATTGTATTATATTTTTAGAAAAAAAATCCATTGATGGTAAAACAGTTAGATGTGTAGAGGAAGTTATGGAAGTATCTTCTTATGACATAACTAAACATGATTATGATGTAATTTACGTTTAGAGAGTGAGAGAAAGACATGATGCAAAAATTTATGGAAAAATATGTTACTAAAGTTAGCATAATAACAACTGGTGCTATTTTAACTGCACAGGATACACTAGCAGCTAGTGGTATTCCTTTTGAAAAAGCATTACAACCAATTAAAGAAAGTATTCAAGATAGCCTAATTCCGTATCTACTATGGGCTGCGTTTTTTGCACTATTAGCAAGTATTGCTATGGGGAATCGTGGGGAAGGTACTATTAGAGCACTTGGTGTTGTTATTATTGGTATTCTCATCTTCCATATTGACGATATTATTGAGCTATTGAAATAGGTTATACCATATGGATGTAAAAGTATTTAAAAGTTTATATAAACCTTTAACATGGGGTGGTATCCCTCGTGTATCGTTTATTAGTATTGTAGTAGTAACTATTCTTATTGCTACATTCCATTTAAATTTTAATACAGTATTAGTACCTTTATTCTTATATGGTGTTATCTGGAAAATAACTAAATGGGATCCAAAGTATCCTCGTATTATTTATGAAAACTCAAAATATAAAGATGTGTATTTACCAGATTGAGAGAGTGATATATGAGAAGTAGTAATTCTACTGGGAGACTATCTGATTTAATCACTTGGTTTTCTATGACGAATAATCAAGTTGTGATTAATAATAATGGTACCCTACAAAAAACATATGTATTTAAAGGTGTAGATAGTACGATTATGACGCAAGAAGATTTAGATACCTATACTTGGAATATCAATCATATCTTAAAACGTCTTAATAGTGGCTATATGTTATTCTGGGAAGCACAAAAACAACCAGATTATGATTTTGAAGAAATTACCAATACTAACAAACTACTTGAAGAAGTAGAAGAAGAACGTAAATTAGCCTTAACTGGTAAAGGTAATCACGCAATTAACTACTATTTAACAATCGTTTATAAGCAACCTAACGAAACATTATATAAGCTAACGCAACTTGTTGATAAAGATACAAAAAGCATTCTAAGAGAGCTAAAAGCAACATTCAATGATGTATTTAAAGCATTTTCTAAAAAAGGCCATACAGAAGAAATAAACAATTTTGCAACTGGATATATCGACTATGTAGAGCAAATAGAAGAAGATTTTTTAGAATATGTGTCTGATTTTGTTGCTTTATTAAGACAACACTTTTTAGATATTCGGCCATTAACCGCAGCTGAAACACTTACCTATCTACACTCAACCATTAGTGATACCTGGCATCCTATTACATCTGATATTCGTACATTTATTGTACAAAATTTATCAGATTCTACATTCTTAACAGGTAGAGAGCCAAAACTAGGTAAATATTATTTAGGCATTGTAGGTATTAAGGATTTTCCATCTACGCTGCATCCAGCTGTATTTAGTAAATTAAATAGCTTAAACAGTCGCTTTAGACTATGCTTTAGATATTTAGCTTTATCTAAAATGGAATCAAAGGCTACATTTGAAGAAATTCAAGGATATCATGATCAACGTTCACAAAAACCATCTGCTTGGATTGCTAGGGTTAGAAATCAACCAGTTCCAACGGATGCTATTGATAAAGAAGCTGTAAGAGATGTGGAAGAAATCGATGAAGCCTTAAAATTAGTGGATGAAGATGCTATTAGTAGCGGTCATTTTACTATTAACTGTGTGCTATTCAATGAAAATTTAGAAGTTCTAAAATCTGAAATTGCAGAAGTTAAAGAAATTATTAATGGTAGAGGATTTATATCTGTTATAGATAATGACAATACAACGAGTGCTTGGTTATCTACTATTCCATCTGTATATGATCGCAATGTACGAAAATATTTAACTGATACATTAAGTGTTGCTTGCTGCCTTCCAATTACTGCATATTGGGAAGGTCAAAAAAAAAATAAGCACTTTGAGTCCCTTAATATCAACAGTTCGGCATTAATGAAATGTACAACTACTGAAAAACTACCATTCTATTTGAATTTACATGTAGAAGATATAGGTCATACCTTTATTGCTGGTGCTACTGGTACAGGTAAATCTGTACTATTAAATACAATTGCTTTGCATTATAAAAAATATCCTAATAGTAAAGTATTTATCTTTGATAAATCGGCTAGTAGTCGAGTACTCACACAAGCTATGGGCGGTAATTTCTATAATCTACTAGTAGATGATTCTATCGCCTTTCAACCATTATCTAATATCACGAATTCAACAGAGAGAATTTGGGTTAATGAGTGGTTATTACGATATGCAGAAAGTCGAAATGCTAATTTAACAGAGTCTGAAAAAATGGCTTTATCTAATGCATTATTTAGCTTATCTAACCCATCGTATCCAAAGGAAGATTTAACAATCACTACATTAAAACTACAAATTCAAGATGAGAAATGGCGGATTTTATTATCTAATTTACAAGGTGTCGAAGATGATGGCGGTACCTATGGTAAATTGTTTGATAGTAATGTAGATAAATTTGGTGAAGGTAATTGGCAAGTATTTGAAATGGAAAAAATTATGGAAAATGAAGCTATTGTAGGACCTACATTAGATTATTTATTCCATAGAATTGAAGGTCAATTAACTGGTGAACCAGCTCTTATTATTTTAGATGAGTGTTGGCTGTTCCTAAGAAATAAAGCCTTTAGAAAGAAAATCATAGAGTATATTAAAGACTTACGCAAAAAAAATGCATCAATTATCATGGCTACACAAAATTTATCTGATATTGATGATGAAATGCTTCCTGTTATTACGGAAAATATGTTAACTAAAATTTATTTAGCGAATAGCTATATTAATGAACATAGTCGGAAAATGTACTCTTTATTCGGTCTTAATGATAAAGAGATAGATCTAGTTAAAAATCTACATGCTAAAAAACAATATTTCTATAAATCAACATTAGGTGGTCGAATTTTTGATTTAGCCTTATCACCTACTGAATTTAAATTCGTATCTGCTACATCTAAGAGAGACCAATTAAAAGTAGCTCAATTACAATCCTTACCACCAGATGAATTTATTGAAGTTTGGAAAGAAGAAGGACCGTTACTACCAGAGAATTAATGGGGGAATGGTACATGAGAGAGACAATGACAACCATTTTAAGGAGTCGAGCTTTTAAAATCGCTGCATTATCTATTATTGCTGGTGGAATTACTATTAGTTCTGTTAGTGCAGTTTTTATTGTTCATGATCCTAAAAATGGTGCACAAATTATAAACCAAATAAAAAAAGCAACAGAACAAGTTGCTAGTTTAAAGAGACAAATTGATTTACAATTGGAGAATTTACAAAGCTTAAAAGCTGAAACGATTGATCCAATACTTCAAGAGGTCGCTTTAGTGAATAAGTCTTATCAAGATTTTATGAATACCACAAATGATGTGATTAAAGGCGGTACATCTGCTAGAGATGCACTTAAAAATGTATTTAAGGATTATAAAAATCTAAATTTAAATAACATTACTTATGCTGGTATTAATGGACAAATGAATATTAATAGGGAAAATGCTAAAGAATTAAATATTCAAATTGGTGAAGCTATTAGTCAAAATCAAGAAAGACTTGCTAAATCACAAGAACGCATAAAAAAATTAACTGAACAAATTGCTCATACACATGGTGAAAAAGATTTAGCTCAATTACAAGCTCTATTACAAAGTGAAGAAATTAATTCACAAAATATTGCTAATGAAATTAGTGCCTTACAAGCTAAACAAGAATTAATTAAATCACAAGTAGAATCTTTAGAAAAAGAAGCTGCTTCTACACTCATGAAAAAAACAGCTAATGATTTTGATACATTTAGCGAGCAATTATTAAGGAATAAGCCAGTAGAAGTCAAATCCAATAATCAACATTTCCGAGATCGTGCTTATCAGAAAGGGTGGCAATAAATATGGCTAATATAGATACACCTGCAACAAGAGGTCTTGGAGATAAAATTGGTGATGCAGTAGACAAGGGAAAAGACTTTGTATCGAATCTTATCTCTGGTAATGATACTACAGCATCAGCTGAAGCAGCTACTAATTCTGCTAGTTCAGTTGTCGATGCTAATAACCTTACTGCTATTTTTGATCAAATTAAAGGTGCTATTGATGATAGTATCATTCGAGGATTAGAAAATTTAACGGATCCATTATTAGGGCTGTTGTTTACCCTTACAGCTATAGGGATTATGTTAAACTTTGAAATGTATTTTCAGCAGCGTGTCAATTGGGGGCAGTTATTTGTAAAGTTAGCACAAGCTACATTTTTTGCATTTCTCATTAGAAATTGGCATATGATTGTCTCTATCTTTCAAGAAACAAGTGAAAATCTTGGGTTAACTGCTGCTGGCAAAGATACAATTTTAACAGCTGGCTCTATTATTAATGAAGGTGTAGGACAGGTTTTTAAGTACTTTGCCGTTATTTTTCAAGTTGAAATAGGTTTAAATACATTCATTTTAGGCTTTTTTGGTATTATCATACTCTTAATCGCCTTGTTTGGATTTATGAAAATAGCCTATACACTCTTTACAACTAATGTTGAGTTCTTAATTGTAGCTAGTCTAAGTGTAATTTTACTACCATTTTATATGACAAAATGGACTCAAAACGTAGCAGATAAAGCCTGGGGTATTTTATTCACTTGTACTATGAAATTGATTGTATGTAACTTTATGATAGGATTATTATCTAGTTATATTACTAATAATTTTGTTGTTAAAGATTTAGAAAAAAATCTTAATCAAGCATCTGCACTTTCTGGTATACTTCCAGAAATGATACTCAAAACATTAAGTATCTTATTTATTGCTTTCTTAATTACTAAAACAGTTGAATTTGCTGGAGCTATGACAAGTGGCTTAACTATCTCTGATGCAGATCCTGTTACACCAAGTAGTAAATGGGCCTGGAATAAAACAGGTGGCCGTATATTTGGTAAAGTAGATTAGGATTGCCTTATGAGTACCTGTAAGAAACTTTTACTCATTTTATGTGCTATATGCTTACCTTTATCTGTTATGGCCTTTTCTGGCGAAATTACAGACCATTATGGACCTCGAGGAGTACACCCTGTTACTGGAAAACCAGCTTATCATTATGGTGTAGATATTGGCGGTCATGACATAGGAACACCATATCCATCATTAACCAGCGGTACTGTTATTACAGAAGATTATCAAATATCCGATGATGGTAGTGGATGGGGTAATTATATAGAGGTTCAACGTGATGATGGATCTGGCGATATATTACGATATGCCCATAATTCTGGGTTTGCTGTACCTGTCGGAACTCATGTTAATGAAGGTGATATCATTGCTTATGTTGGTGATACTGGTGGTGTAACAGCTGCACATATTCATGTTGAATATTTAACTGGTGGTACAGAACACGTAGATCCAACAAGTTTTGTAGCTAGTAAATGGAGCTTAACAGAAGGTGGTGAACACGTTTCTGGAACAGATTTCATAAAAGCTGTTTACAACCGAGTTACCAAAAAAGCAGAAGAGCTATTACCAGCTGTTGATTTAGATTGGACTACCTATTTCCAACCTTCTAAAGTTATTTCTACAGTTGGTTATTCATTCTTAGAAGAATGTGTTAAAGCCTTTTATCGATTACAAGATGTATTAGTAGAGTTATTCTTGCTAATTATTGCTATCGATCTATTAGTATTCTTGGGTATGGCTATTATCAAAAAACATCCAGCAGATTTCCCAGGGTTATTTGAACGATTATTTAGATACTTATTCTATATGATGATTATCAAGTCATGGGCCTGGATCTGCACAGATGTTATGATACCTTCTTTTGAATATATTGGATCTGCTTTTAGTGGATCTACTATAAGTGCTAATTCATTCTTAGCTTTTGATACGCTATTTACCTCTCTTGGTAGTATTGTTGGTAACTATACACATATACATATAAGTGCTATGAAAATAACAGAATTTGTAAAATTGTTAGTACCATTTATCCTACAAAACCTTATTATTTGGGTGATTTTAGGATTTGCAATGCTTATTTCTGTGTTTGTTATGTATAAGGTTTGTATGTTCTATATGGTTTGTGTGTTTGGTATTATTGGTGTTCCATTTCATATGATTCCATTCTTTAGACCATATAGTGAAAATGTTATTAGTAGTGTATTAACAATGCTTATAGAGCTAATTGTCATTGCATTTTTCTTTGGACTCATGCTTAACTACTTTTCACAGATGGAGCCAATAAAAAGTCAAGATTTAGCAAGCTTGATTGCCTTTACAGCAATATTTATAATGTATTGCTTAACGATCCCTAGAGAAAGCCAGGCAGCGGCTAAATACTTTAATCATTTATTGAACTAGTAGGTGCTTATGATGAATATAAATAAAAAGACAGCGATTATTTTATTACTTGTTATAAGTACCATTCTTACTAGTACTACTGTATATGCTAGATGGCACTTTAAAGGCGGTACTGTTCATGATGTAATCAATGAAGTACAAGAAAAGATATTAACCGCTAAAGAAAAATACATTACCAATCAAGTAGAACGCATAGAAGAATTAAAGCGAATTGCTAATACAAAACTATCTGATATAACAACTCCTATTCAAAATATTACAAAAGAACTATCTGTATTTAAAAAAGAAACCGATTCTTTATTATCCTATGAGCCAAATAGAGCTAAAGAGGAATTAAAAAATCTATACAAAATCAATATCAATGGTTCTTATGCTGATAAGTTAGAAAATGTACGAGATTTACAACAATTGGAAATTGATACAACATTAACAAAAGCTAATGCTGTTCAATCTGATATACAAGAATTACAAAAAGAAGTAGATCGTATCAATGCAGATTATTCTGCTGGTATCATTAGCGAAAAACAAAAAATAGCCCTATTAAGGGCTATTAATGCACAGATGGTTAATGCTAAAAGTATAGTAGAAAGCCAGCGTGTTATGAATGAAATTTCTGATGATGCTACACGATATAATGAGCAGCGGATTGCTAATAGTGTAATAAGCGATCAAAACTTATCACTACCAGGTCGAAATATGGACGAAATGAATAAGGAAGCTGAAAAATATCGGATTAAATCATTACCACGTTAAGGAGCCTATATGATTACATTTGATGAGTTAAAAAAAGCCACAAAAAAAGTATGTAGGCAATTAGAAATACCTATTGCTTACCTATATGATGCTGATATTGATGCTCTTAATACAAATAATATTAAGATACTCATATCTAACCCAGATAATATAGATACAGATATAATTATATCTGCATTTAAGAAAAAGATAGATTGTACCATCCATATTACAACAACAGCAGCATTACATACTAATGATATAGAATTTGAAAATCAATTCTATAGTACAGCTGTATTGTTATATACATTGTAATAAAATAAAGGAGATTTATTATGGCAGATAAGATCAACATTAAATCTAAAGATGGAAAAGAAATTAATATTTCTATGTCTGGAGATAAAAAGGATACAATTAATATAGAAATTGATAAAGCAGAAAAGAAACATAGTTTATTAAAATCTAATGTAAAAGAATTATAAGATAGGTGGCAGTTAAGATATTATATTTTAGCTGCCACTTTTATTTATTAATATTAAAATCATATTAGTAATATATCTTTATTATATTATATAAATATTATTTTGATATTAAAATAATATTATTTTAATTGCCTTTTTATGGAGAAAATAGTATACTATTAGTAGTAACTATGCAGTTTAATTCATAAAGGAGATACAACATGAAACCAAAATATACGAATAGCCTAGATGTATATAGCCCAACAGATAAAGAAGTATTTATTGAAATCATTAACAACTTAATCTTCAAAGTGAATAGACTAAAAGATAATAGCAATGATCCAATATTAGATAATTTAAAATCCTTTTTAATGAAAGAATATCAAACACTCTATAATGCAACTGAGGAAAAACAAATTATAGACATAAAAAAACGTATTAAAGTAATTGGTGAGGTACTTAATCTTGGATAAAAAACTCTTAGAAGCCAAGTTAGATACACTTAATAAATACCCTAATGCTGTACCACAAGAAAAACCTATTGCTGTATTTATAGTCGGTCAACCTGGTGCTGGTAAATCAACTATCATCAATTCATTAGAAAATAAAGACCAATTTATTTTTATTGATGCCGATCAATACAGAAATTTATATGATGATGTTAATAACCTAAAAAATAAAGATATCTACGAATATTTAAATCAAAGTGGTAAAGTTTCTGGTAAAACTGTAGAGTATTTAATTGATGATTTTTCAAATCAAAAATATAACTTGTTAATAGAAGGAACGCTACGTAATCCAGATGTTCCTGTCCATACAGCTAAACTATTAAATAACAAGGGTTATACATCTAATATGAATGTTATGGCTGTAAAACCAGAAGAAAGTAAACTTTCTACTATAGATAGATACTTAACATTAGAAGATCAAAAAATAAACATAGATAAAGATACATTAGCAAGACCAGTTGATCCTAAAATTCATGATACAATTGCTAAAAACTTACCAGAAAATTTAAAGAAAGTAGCTGAAAGTAATCAGTTTAATACTATATCTATCTATACTAGGAACGATGGTAAAATTTTTGAACAAACTAAGCCAGATCCAGCTGAACTAGTAAAAACATATAAGGCAGCTATAAAATTAGATAGAACTGATAAAGAAAAGTCTATGTTAGCTGATACATTAAAACGTATTAACTTTAAAATGGATCTAGTATATAGTCAAAAAGAAACACAACCAGTAGTGGATAAAAAAGAAATTAAGCGTATGCTGCGTGATATTTCTAATGAAATTGATAGTAAAGATATTCAAAGATAATAGTATTTTTATAGTGTTATTTTAATATCATAAAAATATTAAAATAATATTTTTATGATATCATCTTACTTGTTGACTTATTTAATAATACCCTATATAATAAATATAGAAAAAGCGGTGCTCCTCTACCATGAATGAGGGATTAAAAAAGCGGTGCTCCACAGCCATAAATGAGGGATTAAAAAAGCGGTGCTCCACAGCCATAAATGAGGAATTAAAAAAGTAAAAGAGGGTAGAATATTCTACCCTCTTTCTTCATATCATTAGGAGTTTATCATGCCAAATAAACTGGATCTATATACAATAAATAACCATTATGGGAATTTTTTACACAATAGAGATAATAAATCACCAAATGTATCTGGAAACAAATCAACGAGACCATTTGTTGGTATAATTATAATGGTTAATAACAAAAACTATATTGTCCCTTTAACAAGCCCTAAACCAAAACATCTAACTATGCGTACGCAACCAGATTTTATGAAAATAGATAATGGAAATTTAGGTGCTATGAATTTTAATAATATGGTTCCTATTGATCCTTCATTATGTAATAAAATAGTAATTCAAAATGAATCTGATCCAAAGTATAAATCTTTACTAGAAAATCAATATAACTGGATAAAACAAAATCAAGATGCGATTAATGATAAAGCTCAAAAGCTTTATAATAAATATGTAGAAGATAGGCTACCATATAATATAAAGTCAAGATGTGTAGATTTTCCACGTTTAGAAAGAGCATTAGATACATATCTACAAAGACAACCAAATCAAAATACTAATGAAATTTCAAGATAATATTAAGTTGGTATTAATTTGGCATTAAATAAATATTATTATAATATTATTTTAATATCAAATTGATAAAAAACCTTACTTAAATTAGAATTTTGTGATATAATGAAATAGTAAATTGAGTGATCGTCCTTATGGTGCGGGCATTGGGCAGCATGGGCGGGAATGTAAAATAAAAACAGGGCTAAGGCGGCCACCTTAACCCTGTTAATATTACTTGCTGGTTAATAGAAGTATTAACATCAACAATACAATTAATTCTACTGTAGACATTCTCATCACCACCTTCCATTAGAAATCACTTCCAATGCAACAAAAAAGACACCTTGTCAACTGCAACGCAGTTTAGCTAGGTGTCTTTTTTTTGTTATAATCACCTATTTTTATAGGTGGGGATGGGAATGTCGAATACATTAAGCAAGTAATATTAACAATAAATATAAAAGCATCCGTGTTTTTATTTTACAGGGGGCAAAGCACCATAAGGACAAATATAATAAAGATATAAAACTCCATATAATAATAAATTAAACCTTATTATAATTTGATCTACTCCACTATTTGGTGTCCTATGAACAACGAATAATATACTTACCCCAACAAAAGGGGTACCTATTACACTATTTGGATCTCTATAAACAGCAGATAATAAGATTATCCAACAAAAAGGGTACCTATATTGCAGAAAAAAGGGACTTATATTACAGAAAAGGGGTACCTATTACACTATTTGAATCCTTATAAACAGCAGATAATAAGATTATCCAACAAAAAGGGGACTTATATTACAGAAAAGGGGTACCTATTACACTATTTAGATCCTTATAAACAGCAGATAATAAGATTATCCAACAAAAAGGGTACCTATATTGCAGAAAAAGGGGACTTATATTACAGAAAAGGGGTACCTATTACACTATTTAGATTCTTATAAACAGCAGATGATAAGATTATCCAACAAAAAGGGTACCTATATTACAGAAAAAGGGGACTTATATTACAGAAAAGGGGTACCTATTCTAATATTCTGACTTTTTTCTATATACATAAAGGTACCCCTTTATAGTCATATAGAATTTAGGCCTAATATACCATCCATAAAATAAAACCATTTTACTTTATAGACATCCATAAAGTAAAATGGTTTTATGTACATATTAAAGGGGGCTATTACATGAGTATTAGTTTTGGATATGCTCGAGTATCCACATCAGAACAAACAGCAGACCGCCAAATTACAGAATTACTAAAATATGTAACTGATGAACGTTATATTTATGTAGATAATGCATCTGGTACAACAAGCGATAGACCAGATCTGCATGCTTTAAAAAGAGCTATTAGGAAAGGTGATCACCTCTATATTCATGAGCTAGATCGTTTAGGCCGTACAAAAGATGTTATAAAACAAGAATTAGAATACTTTAGAGATGAAGGTGTTATAGTTCACTTTTTAGATATACCAACAACTATGATCCAATTCAATGAATATGGTAAGTTTGAAAAAAATATTCTTGAATTAATAAATACGCTGCTTATTGAAGTTTTAACTGTTCAAGCAGAACAAGAGTATATACGAACTAAAAAAAGACGAACAGAGGGCATTTTAGAAGCTAAAAAACGTGGTGTAAAGTTTGGTAGACCACGTTTTAACTATCCAGAAGAAATGAACACCTGGTATAAAGAATGGAAAAGCGGCCAAATTACAGCTGTTGCATTTATGAAGCGACTCAACTTATCCAGCAGCGGATTTTATAAAATTATCAAACGATACGAAGAAGAAAGAATGTTTTAATATTAAGCCTACTAGATTAAGCATCTAGTAGGCTATTATATTATGCTGCTAATGTAATATTTAAGTATGAAAAAATTAATTCATCATCGAACCATAAAAAATCATTAAGTGTTGTCATCTCAATTCCATCTGTAAACATTTCATTTATCAAATCAATTAATTCATCTTCCTTATTAAATTCCTCAATAGTTTTTAGCGTATCAACGGCTCCAGACCATACTTCTTGCTTTAATTCTTCAAAACATAATTCTTTTGTTTCTGTAACTGTAATATACATAATAGCCTCCTTGGTTGTAGTGCAAAATGCACTACTTTTATATCTAAAATTTTTTGGAATATCTCTATTCCCTATATATATAATATCATAATGCACTACTTTTTGCAATACTTTTTTTATTAAAATTGTGCTTTTTGTATTTATTTTTGCATTTCTAAATGTTATACTTTAAGTAGTGCTTTTATTAATGATAACGATTTAATTTATAAAGGAGATCTTACCATGTCTGATAAAAATTACGAATTATTATATCATTATGAACAACTTGGAAATGATGGAAATATCACTATTAGATTACCACAAGAACTAAAAAAGGATTTTTTAGAAGCTGCTGGTAATAGTAGAAATTCTGGAAGATTAATTAGAGAATTTATGATTCAATATATCAGCGATCATAAAAAATAATCACATACTTTACGATAACGTATTTTAGTTTATTAGAATTATTAGAATGTGTTAGATTTACAAGCTATTTTATACTTATAGTAAAACTAACACATTCTAATAATTTAGTCCCCATTTGGGGATTTAGGGGGGATTAATAATAATATTAAAACAATACTTTTTTAATATTATAAAAATATTATTTTACAACTTACTACTATTAATATATAATATTAATATAATACTTTTTTAATCCTATTATAATATTACAATAATATTATTTTTACATTAAAGGATGTGGAAGCATGATAATAAACATTGCTCATACTAAAGGCGGTGTTGGTAAATCAACACTAGCAACCAATTTAGCGGTAGAAATGAATTGCCCTATTTTAGATTTAGATATGCAAAAATCCTCTTATTTTTTTAATGAACTAAGAGAATTACCTAAATTAACCATATTTAAAGCTAAAACAAGAGATGAACTAAAATTATTAGAACCATATGCTGGCGATAAGAAAAAACACATCATTGTAGATAGTGGCGGTATGGATAATGATCTTAATAGATTAAGTCTTGTATATGCAGATCTTATTTTAACTCCAATTAGTACCTCTCAAATTGAATTATTTGGACTAGAAAACTTTAGATTAATCCTAAAAGAATTAGATGCAGAAAATAAAGACTATATTATTCTTAACTCTATTAACTTACGCAGCAAGCAAGAACTACAAGCATTTAATGATATTCTAATTAATGAATTTGATTTAACTGTTCTTCCAACTATGATTAGTAATTTAAAAATCTTCAAAGATGCTTTTGCAGAAGGTAAATCTGTTGTCGAAAAAAATAAGACTTCACCAGCAGCAGCTCAATTACAGTCATTGATTAAGGATATAAAGAATATAATTAAATCAAAATAAACGAGGTTTGATTTCTAATGACAGCAAAATTCAAAACGATAACAAAACAACAAGAAGCTGCTATTAACAACGCACAGCAACAAGTAAATCCAGGTGTTAAAGAAAAACCAAAAAAAGTAATGAAAAATCTATACTTAACACCAGAACAAAACGATTTATTAAAAAAACTAGCTGATAAAAAAGGTATTGCGGTTACTGCATTATTAAGACTTTTGATAGATAAATATATCAATGAAAATTCTGATACACTCATATAAAAAAGATAGCTGATACAACTGTATCAGCTATCTTTTTTATTTAGACCATTCTTCTATATATTTTTTTATAGTATCGATAGCATCCCTATCAATTTTAATTCTCATAACAGGGTTTCGATAAAATAAATCTTGTTGTTCAATTTGTTCTATACAAACATATCTTTTTTCAAAACTAATTAAATTAACAATATCTTTATGTTGATCAATTAATTCAGTTACTGCTTGCTCAAATTTAGCTCGATCAGCTTCATCTTCTAATAATACTGCTCTCTGCTCTTTGATTGTTTCGATTTCTTCTTTTGTTGAGTACGTTTCTTTACAAGTATTTACTAAATAATCAGCATGACCCCAAAATGTATCTCCATTTTTATTATATAGAAGCACTAAAGGTTTACCACATTTAGGACATAAAATATCTTCTTTTCGTTGTTCTATTAGTATTTGATTAGGATTATTTGCTGAAACCGATATAGATGAATCTTCATTACTCAATGTATATTGCTTTTCTTTATTAAATCTAAAAACAAGATATTTAATTGAACGACCTTCTCTAATTTTCTCAATACTAAAATTCTTAAAATACTTAGGCATTTCTTTTTCAATAATAGGATTAAGAATTTTATCAGTTATTCTTTTCATTGTATAAGATTCTGGTATATCAAGTAATCTCTTAAAATCATCTACTTTAACTCTATATTCACCAGTAGATTTAAATTGCTTCAATAAACGATACAAATGTTTAGAATAAATAGATTCAAGTCCATTAAATTCTTGTAACTCAAACATTGTAAAGTTTCGAGTTAAATCATTTAATAAATATGAAAATTCACTATTAATTTGAATAGATACTATTTCATTTTCTCTATCACCTAAAAATTTAGTAAATAATACAAAATAACCAAATTTATTACCATTATCATAAGTAACTTTAAGAGTACTTAACTTTCCATATATATTTTTTATTATAGAAACAAATTCATCTTGATTAGCGGTAGTAACTGATGCTAGACGCTTGATTTCATTAAAAGAAAATGTAACCTCATTTGTTCCTTGATCTCTTATAACAGAACAAATCGCAAATAGAATATCTACTTCACGAGTAGTTAAACCAGATAAAGCGATTTTATTAAGCTCATTGTGATATTTAATCATAGGTTTAAACCATTCCATATTTTTTTTTACATAGAAAAAGTAACATGATATAATTCATGTTAGCTCTATCTATAGCTCCTTTCTATTAACTTAGAAAAATAATTATCGGACAATAATTATTTTACTATAGATAGGGCACCTTTTACAATTAAAAGGTGTCTTTTAAATAAAAAAAGACACCTTTTTTTATTTAAGGTGTCCTTTAGGTCGGAAAATGTCCTCTTATGAATTATGATCCATCTAAAAAAAGGTGTCCTTAACTAAAAAAAAGGTGTCCTTAACCTAAAAAAAAGGTGTCCTTAACCTAAAAAAAAGGTGTCCTTAACCTAAAAAAAAGGTGTCCTCAACCTAAAAAAAAGGTGTCCTCAACCTAAAAAAAAGGTGTCCTTTGAGTTCCATAAAGCTATATAAAATAAGGCTCCATAAGGTCTCTAAAATAATAAAAGGAATAATTAAAAGAAAAAATAATAATAAAAATAAATATATTAATCCTAATAGCATCATATTAAACTCTCAGAATATGATTATTCTTATTTTATTTTTTTTCTTCACCTTTCTTATATTAAATGAAAATCTAATTAGCATAATCAAAGTAGTAAATATTTTTTCAGTTTATCAAACAACAAAAAGGGGATTTAAACCAACAAAAAAGTATTTATCTATTCAAAAAATATAGATAAATACTAGTTTCTTTGATATCCAGCATCACAAATTTAATAGCTAAAAAAAAGGTGTCCTTTAGGTCGGAAAATGTCCTCTTATGAACCCACAAAAAGGGTATTTGAACCAATAAAAAAGTATTTATCTAGTCCAAAAATATAGATAAATACTGGATTTATTGATATTCAGCATCACAAATCTAATAGCTAAAAAAAAGGTGTCCTTTAGATCGGAAAATGTCCCTTAATGAGTCGGAAAATGTCCTCTTATGAACCCACAAAAAGGGTATTTGAACCAATAAAAAAGTACTTATCTAGTCCAAAAATATAGATAAATACTGGATTTATTGATACTCAGCATCACAAATCTAATAGCTAAAAAAAAAGGTGTCCTTTAGGTCGGAAAATGTCCCTTAATGGGTCATGATTCATCTAAAAAAAAGGTGTCTTTTAGATACAAAGCAGTATATATCTATTCAAAAAACATAGATAAATACTGCTTTCTTTGATATCCAGCATCACAAATCTAATAGCTAAAAAAAAGGTGTCCTTTAGGTCGGAAAATGTCCCTTAATGGGGCATGATCCATCTAAAAAAAAGGTGTCTTTTAGATACAAAGCAGTATATATCTATTCAAAAAAAATAGATAAATACTGCTTTCTTTGATATTCAGCATCACAAATATAATAGCTAAAAAAAAAGGTGTCCTTTGAGTCGGAAAATGTCCTCTTATGAATTATGATCTGGCTAAAAAAAAGGTGTCCTTAACCCACAAAAAGGGTATTTGAACTTAAAAAAATAGTATTTATCTATTCAAAAAACATAGATAAATACTGCTTTCTTTGATATTCAGCATCACAAATATAATAGCTAAAAA
>ERZ773265.371-NODE-371-length-28951-cov-2.875519_pt1 | contig 28951 bp, 16 predicted proteins | sample MGYA00580512_ERZ773265 | MGnify/ENA primary metagenome ERZ773265 (study PRJEB29015, sample SAMEA2738169) | human oral metagenome | biome: human oral; feature: human-associated habitat; material: saliva | place: China | collected 2183 ... | reverse complement strand
GCTCCTTCTTCGGAAAAGAAACCATGTTTATGTCCCCGAAATTTTTCGAGCTGTTTTTTCCTTATAATATCCATCATGGCCTTTACAACCTTCCAACCCCGCCTCTATCGAATATGGAAATTGTGCAAAATTTAGAAAATCAAGCCTCTATGTTACTGGAGCATTTCAGCATCCGTGACTACAACGACTTGTATTCTATCCCCTCTACAGAGTGGAATGAAACAGTATCCGGCATGTCACCTCCGCATATACAGGACGCCCCCGTAGACAAACGGGGAGTCATGCTATATGCCGCCTTCATTTCCCTGCTCAAAGAAGGACCGGATGCTGTTTGCCAAAAATGGCTGCTTCCGGCTTCAGACAGAGCGTTTCCTCCATCCGCAGGCGGATGTCTGAACATGGACATAAAGGAAGTCGACTCCATGGTTGACTTCCTCACCTTGTGTACCTTAATAGAGTGGTCAGGTTCTACAGAATTGGCGGACTTCCCTAAACGCGGCACACCCTCCGTTATCAATCTGGAAGGTCGGACATATAAGGATTCAAGGGATTTCTCCACCCATATCCTCTTTCACCCTGCCATTTTGAATGAAATCCAGGCAACTATTGACCAACTTGGAGTCTCCGCAGGGAACGAAACACAAAACACCGACCCCAAATCCCTATATGTAGGTCCGAACAACCTGACAGAAGCGATGAGAGAAACTGTACGGGCATACTGTAAAGCAAGAGAGAAAATGCCATGGCCAGGCATGTGGCAACCCCAAACGGTATATGGCATCTCACCGCTATTTGGGCTTGGCGAATCTGTTCACACCGTCTTCCTTAGATGCGGTAGCTCCGACGAACGTCTTGCTAGGGTGTTGACAGGTCAAACACTCTTAGAGGAGGCGGATATAGAGCAATATGTGACACAACGCTTCAACCGTATACTTCACGCAGATGAACGTGGGGCTCCCGTCATAGTGATGGAAAATATGCTTTACATGCCTAACGAAATACAATCGCACGCCTTCCTTATGACGGAAAACCTAATGAAGAATGCCGTCCTCTCAGATGCGCGCGCGAACCGCCCTATCAGCAACACACTGATTGCCTTGTTGAAACATGGACTCCCAAATGCATCAGCGGCTACATTATATCTTCACGGTTTTTTTCAGGAAAATTTGAAAAACAAAGGCTTTTCCGAAAATATTCCCGTTATGTTAGCCATGTCAGAAAATGCGGTTTCTTCCAAAGACCCCGATATACGCGAAGTCCTGTCCAAATGTAGTACCCATCTTTTTTTAAATGCCGACGAAAGGGAAAAAATCTCAAAATATACTGCCAAGAATCCAGACGCAGAAACCCAACTCATATCTTGGCACCAAAACATGCTTGCGTGCGGCAACGGTATATTCGCCACACCACTACAGAGTGAATTGAAAACCCTATTGTCTATCCTATATGCGGAAAAATACGTAAAAGAAAAAGACAAGAACTTGTTAATCGGCTTGCCGATTATTGACAATTTAGACGATATGGACAGAGAGGATATATCGGAATGTCTCCTTGCGGCTCAGGGGCGGCACATCCGGGACTATGATATCGGCACCATGGCTCAGGTCCACATTGAACCCGTAATTTCCAATCTCCACACAGGTAAAAAAATAAATCCCCTTGCCATCCGAGCCATATTGAACTTCCCGCAGGAGAGAAGGAAGCATGCCATGATGACGGTTAATCTGTCGGCGCTGGCAAACCGTGTCTGCTTCGACAAAGAAACACGGCAGCTTCAAATGCATATCCCTCCAGAATACACCGTTATCGCTGTTGTCCTCCTGTCGGCCATGCGTGCCTTAAATAAATTGAATCCGGGTTTTCACAGCATGTCACGTATCCGTAACACCCCTCTTTCTGATACGGAAACTAAAGAAGTGTTGCAGGAAACCCTGCGTTACGCCGAAGTGGCAGGTTTCTCCCCTGCCGATGCGGAAAACATCATTAAAGAACCGGGATTTTCCCGCATATTGTTTGGACAGACTGCCCGGGAAACGGTAGACGAACATATTTTGCCCCAATATGTAGGGAAGGATGCGGAAACCCTGCGTAAATCATACCTTGAGGAAGCTGTGCTGTACAAACTCGACCAGGCAGCCCTTCTGGCAAAAATCCGTTCCGACTTGCGACTGGATGCCGTGGCCTCCCTTACTGCTTCCCAAGTTATTTCGTCGAAGCCCGTGCCTGAAGGTACGCTTACCGTACCGCACATCGACGACGGCGCCATCCATCCGCGCCCGAACAGAAAAACCGCTCCTCACCTAAACGCACACCAGCTTTCTTTTGATTTTTATTAGGATATCCTACCCATGTCCATTCAGGCCGACTACGGCAGCAATACTGCTTGCCACCTCCTCAACGAACAGGTTTTTGAGACCATCCGCAACATCGTCAACGACCTTCCGTCCGACCTCCCCGCCGAACAAAAACCGGAACAATACCGCCGTAACTTTTCCCGATTCTTCGAGGACACGGTAAAAGAAATACGAAAATTGGCCGGTTCACCATCGCCGTCTTCCGAAGACATGGGAACCGCTCTGAAGCTGCTGCAACATGCGGACGGTGTCTTACAAGCGCTTTACTTAGGCAATGACATCTTGGTGGGGCCCAGTACCGGTATGTACGCAGGAATGAAAAGGGACCTCATAACATTGGAACACATCCACACGGAGCGTCCCCAAAACCCGGGAAATTCTTATCATGATTCCAATGAATGGAATGACCTCCTAGAAGCCCGTTATCTCTGCCTTTCGCAAAGCTATATCAATAACGATTACCTGATGTCGGTCAAAAAATCCATGCCGCGCGAACTGGATGCCTATACAGAAAGTGCCATTTGGGTAGAGGGCATGTCCCAATTAGGTGCTTTCGCCGACCTTCTGCAAAACGACGGTTGGAGATTGGGGCAAATTTGGTGGGACAGCCTGTTTTCCCACACAGTATATAGAACGCAGGAAGCCCAAGCCTTGGGACTCCTCGCCTCTTCCGGGATTGTCTTGGAGGACCTTCCTGTCGGTTCTCAAACCTACTATCAGGTGTCCGTTTCTTTTACAGACGACAGTCTGCAAAATGCAGCCGTTCGAGGACTAGGACCGCATAACAACACGTTTGAGCGCCTCTCTGCCATCTGCAACTCCTTGACCCGGTTGGAAACTGCAGAAAACAAACCGCCTATTATCGAATGTTCTTCACAGGTAACTATCCCTTTTGTATTCTCCTCTTGGAACGACAGCCAGTTTTACGCCCTGTTCAACCGCATAGCTTCTCTGGATGTTCAGCAGGGTGCGGCCGATGTTTTGGCTACTGAAATTATCAGACGTACCACACAAACAACCCGCCTTATGTTACGGGATAACCTTGGCAGCTTAGGAGAATGTACCGAAGGGTTACCCACCTTTACCGTTCCCCCCGTCCTGTCTCATTTGCCGGAGAGTGCCGACATTTCCGAAAAAGTCCGCATCCTTCACACCTATGCCAAGGTGGCAGATATCCTGGACCAAAAAGGACACCCTGTCTTGGCACATACCGTTCGTTCCTGTTTTAAGTCCCCTATGGATATGTCCAACATTCACCTCGGGGATACCTCGGTCATCAAAATGACACAATCCATCCTGTATAACACCAGCCAACCGAACGATAGTGAACATCCGGTCGACAAAGAATGGGTTGCCATTTTGGAAGACGTCAAAATTAAATACTACCAATATGACGGACTCTCTCTGATTTATGGCGCAAACAAACCAAAAGTGGATGATTTGAACGGTATGCCATATTTGGATTTGCGGTTGGTACGCTTTTCCGCCGACCCTGTAGTAGAAGGGGCATACCTGAAAATCTTAGAGGCTGCACCAAAATGGTTTTGGATGGACGCCCTGTATCCGTATTTTGCCGCACACGGCTGTTTGAATTCGGATAGCTTACCATTGATGGGGGCAACAGAACGGCTTTCCTTTTTCGAGAGCGAAGGATGGAGAAGTTCTCCACATATAGCCGCCCTTGTCAGCCACACGGATTTTTCCGCTATCACCTTCCGCAACATTACCCGCCTTCTCAACGACAGAGGCCTACCCATGATTCGACCGGGAAAAGAAGAGCAGGCTTTAATGTTGTTGCATGACATCATCACCCACTGCTGGATAACGGCCTCATCGGAATATTCTGCCTGGGAAGAAGACAGCAAAAGACTAAGAGTGGCAAAGGTTAATAACGAACCTGACGTAACAAAACCATATTTCAAACAAAGCCTACACGCAGAAACATCAGGAAATACCACACTGCCCAATACCGTATCAGGCACGGTGGCGGTTGCACCTGCTTCCGAGGATACACATCCTGACATGCTTCGAATATGGCGTGACAATGCCAGTGTTTCCCGAGATTACAACTTCGACGATGACACCCAAGAATCTGCATTTATCACCGAAATACACCACAGGCTAACGATGCTCAACAAAACCTTTGCAGATGTCCTGCAACATTTGAGCATACCCTCCTTGGCGGAAAAGGTAGAAACCTGTCTTGCAACATTGAATGCCTTTCCTTGCGAGAGTGCCATGTTTGAAAACACGGTTAACCCTAAAGACACCGTAGGCATCATCCGTGCACTGCCTACCGATACCGTGTTCTTCAAGGCAGAAGGAGATATGGAGGTCCCCAATCTGATACCGCGAACCTATAGTGTTGCCAGCCTTGTGGCCAACCATCCGGCGACAGCTATGTACTCATCCTTCAAACACGCAGACCCGTGGATTTACGCAGCACGGGCAGAGACGGATGTCGGGAAAATTCTACCTACGTTCGGCGGCAGTACGATGGCCTCTTTATGCGAAGAATATCATCGGATGAGAACGACCGCAGAAACCATGTTGTCCAACGAAGCAGAGTTGGCAGAATCCCCCGAAACCGGCACTGACTTCAGTATCGATTTCAGTTAAATAGGAAATACGGATATTCCCCATGATTCAATCGGACAAAAAAGACATCCGTGATTTAACGTGGTCGGACATACTCTCGGAAAATGCGGACCGACGTTACAACATCATTCCGACCTTGGCCGATGCAATGCTCTCCCAGGAACCGGAGGCTTTCGTACGGCAGATAGTTTTACCCATAAGCAACGTATTCTTTGAGAATATGGGCCGCAACGATACGCAGGGAACAACGGATACAACCTATGCGCTTTGGGCACTCTATCAGTTGGACTATCTGATGAACGTTTTCGCCGATACCGATGCAACCTACCGTCGTTATTTCAGTGCGGAAGTCGAGGCAAAAAATTATGCCAATCTGATGGTTTTCCTTTCGCCAATAGCAAACGGAACCAGCTTGGTGTATAAGTCCACAGAAGGTTACATATATGACACTTACGACATGAATATAGTCGGCATGGTCTGGAAAAACTACAAACATATCCGCGATACCGACGGCGTTTATATGTCCTTTCTTTTTGGAAAAAATAAAAAAAACAAACGAAATGCCACGGAACATGTTTGCGCCATCCGCCGCGAAATGATGCGCCAGATTCCAAGCCTCCCCCTTCCTTGGGGATATGCGCCTGACACTAATACCAAATATGAATCAACCTTGCGATGGATGCCGCTCTTTAACGACAACACCGAAGATGTAAAATTGTGGCGGGATTCATTCGGTCAAAGGTTGTTTTCTGTTGCGACCGGATTGCCGAAACATGTCGTCTTTTTTCCCGCATACCGGAGTGCTTATTCCGATAGGGACAAAAACCCTAAAATATCCATCAACATGTCTACTCTGTGGGCAGCCCCTAAAACACAGACAAGCTTTTTATCTATAGGGGACCTGAAAATGTTGGAGCAACCGGATAACGCCATCGCCGTGTATCGACCCGAAATATGGCATCTTTTAGAACAGAACACATGCCCTTCTTCTCTACTATCTTGGAATGACAACAAATACGATATTTGGGCGAATTTGTTTTTACGGGTTCTCCCTGAAATCTTACCCCTCCAGACGAAAGAAAATATACTCGGCTCATTCAAAGTGTTCCGACAGATATTAAACAACCTGGATACAAAGGGAAAAAACTCTTTAATGGCGGAAGCCGCCTTGGTTCGTTCGGCCAATACTTTGGCTCGCTCCGGCAAATTTGCAGATGCGGACATACGCATGGAAGCCGTATCGCTGTTACACGACAGAGCGCCCAACCCGACCGCCATGGAATCAATGATGCGTGGATATGATGATTATGAACCTTACTATAATACCATTCTGCCTGCCATTGAAAACGACATGGCACCAGCCGAAATTCTCAAAAACAGATTGGGTTGTCTGTTGGCACACGAAGACTACGAAAACCCACACACTGATAAGCGCGGAGCAGACTTATTTGCCAATATCCGTTTGTGCTTTGATGGCGCAAAACCACAGACAGAGTATGTATTGGACCAACTATTGCATGCCGCCTCTATGCCACTGGACGAAAATACCAGAATGGAGAATGATGCTTCTTCCGGATTTTATAATGTTCCCAGTAAACGCAGGGTACTCATAATGCTTTTGACATTGGGAAAAATGACAGAAGCAAAACGCCCCTCTTTACCTCCCTATATGGTGTGTAATTGGACAAGAAGCATGAACGAGAAAAACAGGCTTCTAGATAATCCGAACATCTGTGGCAAACCATACGACCTGACTTTTTCGGGTAAACAAACACAATCGTTTATTGTGGCCATGTTGTTGGTCAACAATTTTATGACCCAGTCGGCTATAAGAATTACTGTCAACCATGAAAAATGGGAAAAAGTGTTTTCCTTAAAACAGTATTTCATCAATAAAAATTTCAGGAAATCCGCGCAAGGATATTTTCCCTTTCCTTCTGCCGAACCGCTTTACAACAAAATAGAGGCTTTAAAAGACGAAGACAACATACTTCAGATTGCAGACGGTTGCGTCGACATCTTCGGAGAGGCCTTGGAAGACTTGACGGATTTTTATGCCCCCCTATGTGGCACCAATCCGGAAGACGTCAAATCTTGGCTGCGGCGTCCGGAACTGTATCTGTCACTCTTGGATGTGGCTTTGGAAGATGCTCCATTCTTAGGTCCGAAAAAAATAAAGGAATCGCTTACAGAGGACGACAAAACCGCCCTGAACTTAGACCGGCGTCCAATAGGAATCGGCATGCTCCGCCGACAATCCATATTCGGAAATTCCATTTTGTCCGACGAATACCAGCGCCTTGCCTACATTGGGGCAGTAGATGGGGAGGTTGGCATCTTGCCTGCCTCTAAATTCGATGAAGAAGCGTCATTTCGTCAAGGCAAGTCGGACTGGGTATCTGGCATACGGTCTCGTAACACCAAAACATCCACCCCCGAACAAGGGATAACCAAAGGGGAACCTGTTTATGAATAAAGAATGGGCAAGTCAATGTTTGAATGAAGGACAAGCTTTATTGCTGGCCTTTTATCAAATGGCCGTAAGCACCAACTCTGCTGTACACGGAGAGGAAAACATTGTTGTTGCCGCCAGTAGTTATTGTCGCCAACAAATGGCTTTGGCAACCGAATATGCCCGAAAAGGGGATGTGTATCAGGTTTGGGAGATTCTACGACCTTTGGCCAACACCTATCGCCTTTTGATGCACGATATCACTGCAGAGCAAACATACAAAGATGGCAGTCTGATATTGAAGACCCAGTTAAAATACTGGCGTTTGGAAGAGTTATTCAGAACGTGGCAAGACAAAGCGCCCATGGCCCCGCCGGAACAACAGGCTTATGCTTCGTCTCTGGACAAAGCCTTATCCGATTTCCGTTCTTGGAGCACCACCGTAGAGTTGCTGACCGATGAATACAGGCAAACTTATGCGAAAAAGAAAAGCCTGTTTTACAACCGTCGCCCTTCCGGAGGACCCAAAATCGAAAGCAAATTAAACTTGGCCCGACTGCGCCGCAGTATCGCTGCTGTTTTGTCTCCCTACTACCCCCTGTTACTGCCTGAAATAGATGCCGCCCTATCTTTTGACCGCAATCCAAATGCCATTCCCACCATGTCTGAGCCAAAAGACAACGAAATCACCGCCATTTCCGAAATAGGCCACGATTTTGTTTACACCGTCGGAGTATGGACACCATCTCTGTCTACGGAAGGCTTTTCCACGGCCAAACCTGCCCTTTTGTTGCAATGGTTGATGAATCAAAACGAAGAGGCTTACGAATTTCGCCGCACACATCCGGATATACGCGATTACGGACCGCACCATCCGGAATGGGGGCGCATCTTTTGTCAAACCTTGATACAGGCCGATGAATATCTGCAAAGGCCTTTTTCTGTACAGGAACTCCTAGACAGGGTGGTTAAATATACGCCGCCTTCTATGCATGGTCCGCTCGGTCTGACGGTCTCTTTGGGAATTTGTAAGAACATCGGCGACCTTTCCCTATTGGGAGATTTCATGTCATCCGTTGTAGAAAAAGAATGGCATACCCTAATAACGGATGCCGACCAAGACAGCCTGCTTCTCGGCGCCCCTTTTATTCCTACTTTCGACCCCGTCAATCATCCCTGCCTATCCTCCTCTACCACCCTCCGTTTTGTCGGTTTGGACTTAAATCAGGAATGGACGACCGTATCGATTGGAAAGGAAGAAGAAGAAAACTTCCGTGCCTGTACAGCCAAATATCACAAAGAATCTTGGAACAGTGTTTACGAAACAGAAGAATCCACGGATGAACATGGGCTGCTGCAACAGAGAGTCGAAACCCTTCTTTCCTATCTGGCAGCAAGAAATAAATACGCCTTGGCCAACGCCCTTAAATTCTCCTTCGAAAATATAGGGCTGAAGACTGATGTTCTCCCACCCTACCGCCCACTGTTGGAAAGCGGCCGGATATTCGAACTCATTATGCACCCGTCTAAAAAAACGACAGAACAAAACGCGTGCCAACCTTCAAAACCGCTGAAATTCCACGAAGACGGAGAAAACCAACAGCAGGTTTGGCATGCCAGACTCGCCTTTTTCTCCGCCTGCCGTATTTTAGGGGGGCTGGGCGGTGCCATTTTTGCCCCCAACAGACTGAAAAACGTATACGAATCCATTTATCTGCCGAGCGATATGTTGCCCTTAATACAATGGTGTGGCATATACAAAGAAGCCTCCGCCGCAGAAAAAGATTTTGTGACGTCGGAACAGATGGGGGTCTCTGAGTCGCGTGAGCCCGTTTTTCCAAGGTCGCATGCGGAAAAACTGCCTCCGTTTAAGGCAATCCAGAAATCACCGACACTTCCGTCATGGACCAACAACGGTGTAAATCGGACCAATTTGGAGGTACTTACCCTGCCCAGCCCGATGAGACAGGCGGGAAGTCCATGGACGCTTACCCTCCGCCCGGAAAAGGTTGAAGACCTTATCCGAATCATGTGGAAGCAAGCATTGGCAACCAGTTTGTTCGATATCGTCAAACCGGAAATCATGTCATCACAAAACCCCTATGATGACAGCGAACCCCCTCTTAAACCCAGCCCCCTACCAACGGTCAGAAAGGATATCGGGTTTTATGAAAAACCTTTAATCTCCAACCATTTGTATTTTCATTCCGATACAGTAATGAAGTTCAACAATGACCATATTGTTGAACCGGATTGGGAGGTATGGGCTCTATCTTTAAAAAACGCCCGCACAGAGCTTTTACGGTTTGCGGACTCCTTCCAAATGACCAAACTGAAAGAAGATTTGGCATACATGGAGTGGCTGGATACCTATACTCCCGAGGAAACCATATCCAATCTGTTTGCCCATATAGGCGAAACCCCGGTTGCAGAAAGCAACCGGGGTGAGAAGGAGGCTTTTAATGCTTGGATGTCCATAAACCCGTTTCACGCCAACCCCAGTAAAACCGTCTCCAGATATAGGTTTCACCCGAACAGCCTCAACTTATACATGGGGGGGACGGATGCCCTTTTACTGCAGCAATATGATGGGCAGTACCACGATATCTTGACCCACAGACAAGCGATGAACAGTGACGGTTTAATACCGTCGCTGGCGGGGATGCATGCATTTGATAGCCTCTCTCTCAACTTCTCTTTGCATATCCGCGCACAGGTGGAATTTGGGCTTTCCCCTTCCGAAAATCAACTCAACGATACCAATGAAATAAATTCCATATCTTTTTGAATTACTATACTTGCACGAGTATAGAAAAATGGAATTTATTGATGAACAACGTTGTCTTGTCTTACTTTGACACACCTGAACTCACCCCGTCTGAAATCGCCCATTCTATACGGGAACTTGGTGAAGATTTACTGGAACGCGGAGAAACAGTCGACTGCATGCTGGTGTTGGCAGGTCCAAGACCCCCCGCTCTGAAAAACGACAATAATATAAAAATCGGCAAGGTGTCGAGTATGGAAACACATGTTCGACACCCTGACGAAAAATGGTGGATTACTCTTGTTTTCGACCCTTACACATTGGGACTGCCTCACTACACAATGAGTAATTTGGAATTTGCAGAACAAGTCTGTAATACCCTGGCCTCCCATATTGAACAGTTAGAACAAATCGAAGATATACTGTATCTGCCTGAAAAGTGGAACACTTCTTTTGCGCATACAGGATTCGAAGTGTTTGTCCAGACAGAATCTCCACGTATTGCGATGGCGCCTCCGAGTTACGAAGACGAACTAAACGAAACCTCGTTTTCAGTTGCTTAAACATAAAAAAATGCCCCGTAAAAACGGGGCATACCTATTATGGATTAAGGAGTTAAAAAGGGATGAACCCAAAACAATGTGGTTAAAAGTGAATACATTATAACATCATTATTTCTCCACGCCTATCATTTTGCGTAAGATTGGTACGGTTCGCCTTACGCTTGTTTATCTGACGCATCGAAAGTTCATAACTGCAAACCGGCAGTTCCAGTTCAGGATAGTGTAACAAGCGGCCTCTGACCTCTTTTTCCCTACTGCAGTTAAACCGGGAGAACACCAATAGTCCGAAAGGGGTTTCCTTTTTTAACTCATGAGCATCCCGTAGAACCTGCAATCCTGTTACCGGCATATCTTTATACGGCGCGATATTTTGGTAATAAAGCGCACTTTCCATACATATGGCTGCAAACATCCCTCGCGACAGATAAGCCGCTATCCTTACCAAAATAAGGAAACGCTCTCTGTCATTCAGTTCACCAACAGCCTCCAGGTACCCGCGGTAACTGTACACATTATCGGCAATCCGCACCGGCGTCCAAAATACGGCTTCTTTTTGCCTTTCACTGCGCGGGGAGGACGTTCGCAAAAACTTTCGGAAATAATACATGGCGGAATTGAATGCCAGGCGGTAACGCTCCTCATAACTCATCTCGCAATCGGGAAGAGAGATGTCTTCCGAAACCAATCTCGGATGGTCGTTTCGGGCTATGAAATCATGCAGCGTAAAGACATGCAGTCCTTCCTTTGCCATCTTCCGGACATGGTTCCGGATACTCTGTGCCGCTATCATCGCATTTCCTTTTGAACAACACTGTTCCATGCTTTTGAACAAGACTATGTCGAAACGGAACAGTTTAGACGATGCATACTTTTGAAATCAACCTCCCGTCCGGATAAAAATCACATTCCCGACAGTTGCGCCGCATATCCTCCCAAAAAAGCCGCGGTAGCCGCTGCGCGGACAGCGGGCTGATATGCTTCGTCCCCCTGTCCATAGCTGTTTTCCATCATCAGGCGGGCATTGGCTGTCCATGCCGCATCCGCGGAAAGCGGTACCTCTGGCGACACTGTTTCCCCGCTCAGATTCTCCGGGCGGTACAAATTATCAAAAAGGCCGTCCGATTTTAAATTACGCATCAAATCGTGTGTACGGTACACTTCTTCATCCAATGAAAAAAGAGACAAGGTTTGTTCTGCGAGACTGGGGCGGTCCCAACCTTGGTCAATACGGTATTTATCGCAAGCAGCACAATATTTCCCGTACTGATAAAACCCTGCATATGTACCCATTGTCGCTTCATACCTGCCTATCTCGGCAACCTTGTTCACATACGGCAGCAATTCCATCAACACATAACCTGCCCGCGTTGCGCGTTCGGGCAACCGGTCAATATCGGTAATGCTCTCCGGTACCATGCACGGTTCCGTTGCAAAAAAAGACAAAGGGTAAAACACCATCCAGCCGCTGAGGTGGCGGGCCACATCCGTAGCCATTACCAACGCATTACGACCGGGAAAGGCTTCTGACCGGCTCTTCCCCCCTACCGCTAAGGAGAAGCCGCCACAGATACGGCTGGGATACAGGAGCTTGCGCCGTGGCTTCGGCATTCGCGTCCAAAAAGGTGTTTTCGGATACCGTATCTCGGTTGCACCAAAAACGCCCGCCACTCCCTTACGTTGCAGACGTTCCGTTTCGGCAATGCGTTTGCCGAACAATCTTCCGTCAACCACCGCACCCAATGTCGCCTCTATCCAGCGATACCCGACATCATAGGCGTTGTGCATAAAACAGATATGCTGACTCTGGTTTAAGAGGGCGCTGCTCATGGCCAGGCGCGTAAAATTGAAATTCTTCCCTTTTGAAGGTGCACGGTCCCTGTAACACGGAAACAGGCGGATATGGACATTAAAGTCAGCCCGCGCCATATAGGCTCCCACTGCCTTCTTTAGTGCAGGCGCAATATTGCTTTCCGCACATTTTTTTTCAGTCGGCACTTCAACATAGACATCCACATCCAAGAAATGGAACTCATGATACCCCCGCGTCACGATGGCATCCAAAAATGCCCTTAGGCGCTCAATACTGCGTGAGGCATCACAGGGATAGAAATAGGCAATAGACAGTTTCATAACTTGACACTAATCAGACAAGAAAAATGCGGGCCCGCTGGCCCGCAACAGAAAAGGCTACCCCATCGTTGGGGCATCGTTGAAGAACGGTTCTACAGCAACCCATGTGACAACATCAGGAATCAACCGAGCCAGGTCTTCCGGTGTCCCGTTATTGTCGACCTGTAGGGTATCATCCCCCTTCAAGTAAGGCAACAGGGAAACTTCAGAAGCGTGAAGGCTGGGTGGAATTTCCAGACCGGCAGACTCCAGGTCCCGTACAACCACCGCCATTTTCCCGCCCATTTCTTTAATGAACTGCATTTCATTGAGAAAACGAACATCCGTAACCACAAAACCGTGTACGGCTTCTCCTGCCTTTTTTGGGTTTTCGGGGGTTTCAGGCAATCTATCCAATAAAGGACGCCCTGCACGTACGGTCGCAAACCGGTCCAACATGTCCAAAAAATCGCCTTGTCCCACCGTCCGTTCGAATTCGGGGTCATACATCATTTGTGCGGCCAGTATCTGAAGGCCGTCCAATACATCACTGGCTAAAATCGGATGTCCATCGGATGTCACAAAAGCAGGCTCTCCATAATCCAAACAGTGCCTCAATGCCTCTTTGGAAAGGCCAAGCATGATTTGTGCCGTTTCAGTCAGAACAAGGGAAAAGACATTTTTTTCAGACTGCTCAGACTGTATGGCAGTCCCATTGTCCTCTATCTCGGCAGACGATTCCCCCCCATTGCCGACCAAACCGCCGAATTCGGTATGCCCTTCCGGGTTTTTCAACCGTCTGCGCATAATTTCCAGCCACAGTTCGGAATGGATTTTTTCCCGACCGAACTCGGTACCGAACACCCTGGCAAGACGGCGTGGAGAAAAGCCCCAGTCCTGCATCGGCTTCTCTTTACCCTCACGCCCCCAAGTTTCTTCGACGCTCAACCCGAACAGATGCTGCATCGCATACTTAATGGGTTCGGCAAAGGCGAGTTTACGAAAACCCGCCTCATTAACCAACAAGTCGGAAAACGTATCTTTCCCGACCCCTGCGGTACTGACGAAATTGCCTGCCGCATCTGTTCCGAAACCGGCCAGACCCAAGATAGGCAACCTGTGCCCCGTGTCTTTCATACCTAGCCTCCCGTTTAAGGTTTAACCCAAACCTTTCTCGCGCCGTGCTTTCAGTGCATAGTAAACGGCATTAACTTTGCGTACATGATTTTGCGTCTCTTTAAACGGAGGAATGCCACCATATTTGCGTACATTGCCGGGACCCGCGTTATACGCGGCTGAAATAAGAGAGAGGTTGTTGCCTACATATTTGTATCTCTGCATTTGGGCAACATATTTTGCGGCCGCATAGAGGTTAAGTTGGGGATTAAACATTTGCTCCGGCGTAAAACCCAAGTCACGCGCCGTTCCCGGCATAATCTGAACCAAGCCGCGTGCACCAACATTGGATACGGCATTCGGGTTAAATCGAGATTCAACGGTAGCCATTGCGCGTAAGATATCCGGGTCTACACCATATTTTGCGGCGGCATTTTCAATCATGCCTTCATACGCCTTGGCACTCGCCGGATATTTGACCGATGCGGCAACAGCATCCCGGCTTGTTGCCGTAGTGCGCCCTGAACGGACGGATGCCCACGTCTCTTGATTTTTGTCTTTCGAGCGGATAGGGACCTGTTCCACTTGTCTTGATGCTGTTTGCGCCGCCGCCAATTCGGTAGCCTGTTGTCTGTCAATAACGGACGCATAAGTGGTGGAACTCTCTCCCTTTGCGGCAACGTATTCCTGTAACGCTTGTGCCGCGCCGTCTCCGCCTACAAGGGCACCTGCCATAACCTTCAGTGCGCGGGCCTGCTCTTCAGGGCTTGCACTCTTGTCAAGCAAAGAGGTAACACCCAAATATCCTGTCAGTGCCTGGGCAGCGCCTTTGTGTCCTTTCGCTTGGAGGACCACGGCGGCTATGGCTTGCCCTTTACGCAGCCAAGCCTTTCTTTGTGCGGCGGTTGCCGCCTTTTTCTGCTCTTCCGTTTGCTCGATTTCCAAACGTCCGCCAATCTTACAATCATGGCCTGCCTGCGCAGCTACAGCACGGCGGTCCACTGCGGGAGCCCCTTTTTCATCAAATGAAACCACTTCGGTTTCAATAACACGAATAGGACTCTTAGGGTTGTCGCAAGGCACACGCACCCTGACTTTATTTGAAGCTGGAGATTCGGAAGTCTTGGTCACAGCTGCCGATTGTGACACACCGCCTGAAGAGGCGGTCGGCGTCGGGCGGTATTTGCTTTCTTGTGCGGCGAAAAGGGAAGGTGGATAAACCAAAGAAAGGGAAAGGGCAAGGATGGTCAGCCTTTGGCTGCGACATAAAGGTTTCGGCATAGGATGTTTATCCTTTCGGTACGAAAATATTACAATTCCCAATATTCTACCCCACAACTTATCATTTTTTCTATTTGAACTGACCGTTATTATGAACGAGGATAAAAAGAAAGCCGGATGCGCTATTAACATCCGGCAAAAATGTGCAGACTTACGAATTCGCTCGCTACGCACGTCAGTCTACTTCAAGAAAAAAAAAGATAATTAGGTAGATAATACAAAATATACGTACATGTGTCAAAGCCTTTAATTAAAATTTGGATTTCATCCAAACCTATCCTAATTGTCGTCCGTTCCGTTTTTTACATGCCTGGTCCGTCATGTATGTTTCCATCTGTCTGACCGATATCTCGCGGTTGTGCGCTTTGCATTAAGAGAAGCTGCGCAAACATCACTTTGTCACCACCTTGGTCGCCACTTTGTATGGTGTTCAACAGACAGGTTTGATACCTCACAAAAGCATCCCAATCGTAACGGTTTTCAGACGCCATCAGTACCCCGTCACAGAGTGCCAGCCAGCCTTCCGCCGTATTAATCTCCTGCGTCGCCACAACCGTTTCCAGCGCCCTATCAATAGAAGCCCAGTCATCATCCTCTCCTGCGGATACCAAGTCGCCCTTCAGCCTTTCTTTCAGAGAGTGAAACAACGATTTGGCAAAAGGAATTTCACGCGACAATTCCAGATTTTGACAGGCTGTATCCGTTCTTTGCTGCACGTCTGAGAAGCCACCTTTATCCGTCTCCATTGTCAAAGTTGAATTCCATTTCGCCCCGCAGCAAATATGCGCCCCCCTGTTGCACCACAAAGCCGCTGACACCTTTTTAACATCAGGCTGCAATCCTCCAGCAGCCAAATGGAGACCGGCATTCAGTTCGAAGAGGCATTTGTCTTCTTCGAACAGCAACCCGTATTCTTCTGCCACCGACATCGCCACTTGTGCGCCCTCATACCACAGTTTGGCATCCAGTGCTCCAATGTTTGGCATACCCAATGCGCTCTGCCCCGCTCCGAGTCCCTGCAACCTTACGCCCAACCTGTGACTTAATTCATATTTCCTTTGTTTGTTCAACCCTTCTTTACTATTGGAAAACAACAAAGACAAGGTCTGCCGGAGGATATTCTTATCTGCTTCTTTAATAGAAGCATCCCCTGAGTTCGAAGCAAACAGATAAACACCATCTTTAATTAAAGTATCAATTTGTCTGCGCAAATACTCATAAGGTCCATCCGTTATTTCCTCCAAAACGGCAACAGCATCTTCTACAGCATCAGCCCACTCCTCTACACTTGAGGGACCAAACCATTCTGTCGCCGCCACATATTCAACGCCATCTTCCTTTTTTCCTGCACGTTCTGGATTCTCAGCAAAAGGAGCCATCCAATACCATCGGTTGTCCTGCATATTCCGGCTGCCTTCCGCATACAGAAACACCAAAGGCTTATCCAATGTCCAGGCAACCTCAGTCGGATAGATTTTCAATACACCCTGCCGCAATTTACGCTGCTCTTCTCGACCATGCACTCCTTTTATCAAGGCACGCAACATTTCGGCATCCTGTTTCGACACCCACAACTGCCCGTCTTGATAAACGACACTTGCCATGACGCTATCCGCGCTGTTTCTTTTTTCTTCCTCAGACTGTATCATATTCTTTCCTTTCAATAGTTATAAAACAAGGCGCGCCTTACACTACCAGCCTAATATGGCAAAACGAGAACTTGCGGTCACGGGTGCAACCAACCCTACCACCAGCAAGGCAAATATAAAAATAACACAAATTCAGGCCTCCATAATTATTCATCGTCTCCCTCAAGAGCATCTTCTCCCGCTACAAATGCCTGCAGTTTAAGTAAATCAATGGTATAGGCGGTCGTCACATTGCCCAACATAAATCGTACCGAACTTTTATGGTCGCCGCGTTTGCGTGACGAGTCTGTTTCAATGAATATTCCGTTTTTGTGCAGCATGGCAATGACCCTGTTCTCGTCGAACGGGTGGCACAACTCCGCCATACCCGCAGGCAGGAGTTTGAGACGGGTCGGCTCTGTTTTCCCTTTGGGGATTATCACATCGCCAAAGTATTCGCCCGTCAACGCACTCCTGTCCGGTGTAGTGAAATGACGCGGCATCAGTCGGGTGATGTTTTGCTGGAAGGTTTCCAACATGGTTTTATCCTCGCTCTGCAGGAAGCGGTCAGTATCGTTGCGCAACAGATTGCGGGAGATATACGACTCGTATTCTTTCAAAAAAGGAGCAAGCTCTTCTTCGCCCAACTCCAGCGAACCTGCCAACAAAAGGTAGGCAGCCGTCATTAGGAGCCCGTAATGTTTCACACGGCGGCGAATATGGGGGGGCGCATCCGCAGCTAACGTATCCCGAAGGAGTGCAGTGTTGGTCTTATGCAGGCTATGGAAAAACCCTTTTTGTTCCGCTTCTTTCTTGAGCAGGAAAGATACCGCACGAACGGAACCAAAACCGTAATTGTTCTTCAAAATGGTGGAGAAACGTTCGGCCTGCTCCGAATTGGTGATACTCGCACCCCACAAAGGCGACTCTTTATTGGCGGCAACCTCTAAGGCTCGCACCTCTTCACCCGCATTGCGTTGGGCACTCAAAATGGCATTCTCACCGGTGGACAACAGGACGACTTCGAATTTGGTACTTGCTCTGGCTCCGCCTGTTTGGGTGGCGCGGATTTTTTCGCTGCCGTTGCCCACCAAATATACGGCCTTACTCGGTGTTTCAGGGTCGTCCGCCTGATGCGATTCGTCCAAAATAAGCAGGGAGTGATTGCGGGCCACGCACATGCTGCCCACCCCGTTTTTGGTGGCACTCCATCGGTCTATCAACAGGTTTGGCATCCCCCATAAGGATGCGGCCGCCTCCATACTGGTGGTTTTACCGGCGGTACTGTTTCCATATAGGTGAAAAACAAAATTTTCACTTTCGGGACACCAATAGCGTAACAAAGAAGCCAACCCGCCTGCCATGACCAAGGACGGGATGGGATTGTTCAAAACCGTATCCATAATCGCCTTACGCCATATATCCTCCGAACCGTGGGTATGGTTCGCCTTTTTAAAGTTGGCATCCCCCTGCCCCCCATCCAAGGGCAATAACGGGATATTGCGGTTCTCCGATGCAAAAACATTGCCCAAATGGTCAAATACCCTGCCTGAACTGACGTAATAACACCTGTCGCCATATTCAACCCATCCACGCCGCTGCGTACCGTGAACCCTCCGCACGGCATCCGGTACGCCGTGGGTTTGACAGGCGTGCCAAAACTCTTCCATGTTGGCCCTGTCCTTGGTGATGATTTGTGCCCCCAACCGTGCATATTGGTCTGCCCCATTACGTCCCGATAAGTTGAGGAGTTCGGAGCCGCCCGTTACATAACACACCTCGTTTTGCGACAACGGAACATAGCCCATCTCATAAAAAAAGCTGTTGTCATCTATGCTGGGAACAACGCTGTTGACCCATATTCGTGTTCGTGAAATCACTTCATTCAGAAGGACTCTCTCTTTTTCATCTTTTCCCTGTTCGACTTCCACTGTACGCATAACGGGATAAAGAGGTCGTTTGGTTGTAGGGGGATAATTGGGAATATAGTATGACAGAGGTTTTCCATCGGCATCCGTATCATAGACAAAACTGAAGAGGGGGGACATGCCGTTACTTGCTTGCACACTTTCGCTTTCTGCAAACTTACAAAGCTCGGCGATACCGTCAGATTGGACCATCCAATCGTCAATACCAAGTTTGAGCTTACCTTCAATGGCAGACCGCGAATCAATAAAATCTTTGTGTGCGTGCATCGGAACAAAAGCCACACGAACAAAAGGGCATCCCGCATATAACAGACTGTCGCGCAGCGCATAGGCAGCCTGTTTCACATGCGGGTTATATGCTGCATCTGAATCAAACACAATCAGACATTTGTGCTTTCTACCAATGTCCAACAGTTCTTTTACGGGGGCAGTCGTATATTTGACGGCACGACCCTGAAGTCGTTCCGCCTCCCTCTTGTCACTGTCGACCCAGTTCCAAACACCACTGATGGCAACACAAGGGATACCTTCTTGTGCAGCCTTAAGGGATTTCTTTTCACCCTCTGTCAGGATAAACCAATCCTTATCCTGACATAATTGTTTAAAACCAAGAGGTATGTAGAGATGGTTTTTGCAGTCGGCGGGCTTGAGGTATTTGATACGGCGAGCATGGTCGCCGTTACCTGCCTGTGCGCCTTTGCACAACCGAACGTTGAAAATGCCGGGCAGCAGATGCCCGTCCATATCGAAATAGGGAATCTTGTATCCGACTTCATCGGAGTCGAACCGCAAATGCGTGTCTTTGAATAGGTCGGTTATATCCGCCCTGGACAAGGATGTAATTTGAGCGCGAGCGATAAGGTCTTTATTGGTGATACCTGATTCCGCAAGATTGTCTACCCTGAAATCCACGGAATACCTTAAATTATCTGTTATTTTCTTAAACTGCCGTCTTTAAAATCGCGGCATATACTGCGGTACTATGTTTAGACCGCTTTTATCTTTTGAGGCACTATAACACAAAAACCAAAAACACAAAATACGGTAATGGCAAATTTTAAAAAAAACATCGTTACTATTAGCGAAATGACAAGAACCGCTGTTTAAACAGCGGCTCTTGAAAAGATGTCCACAAAATCACATACCGGGAATGTTCATGTCAGCCGGTATTTGACCGGACTTTTTCATCTCTTCCACCATTGCGCGAGTTTGCAGCATTGCTTCTTCTGGGTTCGAGCTATTGATAGTTTGCGCCCTATTATTGAGTTCGTTCAAACCTCTGTTTATCTCTTCATCCAAGGCAGCATTAAACGCCTCCAGATTGTCTCCCGCGCGGGCGCGGGCGCGCTTCACCTCTTCCGGTTGGCTATCGTCAATCGCCTGACGGGTGCGGGCACGTTGTGCTTCCAGACGCTCCATTATCGCATTGGCACTCTCCGTAGGTGCAGTACGGGTGGTGCTTTGTGTTTGTACCTGGGTATTTTGCCCCGCACGGTCAGAGACCGCGCCACCCGTCCAGTCGCGGGAGGTCCCCGTTCTGGAAAAACTAGGCTCACTACTGCCGACATTGGGGGTAAAACCGAAAGAACTCGCTCCAGCATATAGAGCGGCACACAACATAACAGTTAACCCGATTGTTTTGGTCCACATTATCATTTCCGGACGGTCCTTCTTTATTTCCTTATATTTGGCAATTAAAGTTTTCATTCCTTAAATCCGCCTGACTATCAATATCTGACATATTATCAGCCACGGTATCCGCAAAAAGCAAGCACCCGTACCTTATCGGTTTTTCAATCCGGAAAAATTCCTTTGTTTGGAATTTTTCCGGTACGGTCGGATGGAACGTATCGCATGTTTAAACAGCATGATATCTTCAGTGTATCCATTCTCACCGGATTGCGGATTCCCCCGGTTAGTATATTCCAAGTGCAACACATATTGGTCAAACGCCTTGATAATACCCACGACACGGCCGCCTCCCGTATCGGTCGCCTCGACCACTGTATGAGAAGACTTCCATTTCGCCAATAATCGATGTTGAACATTATGCGACTTAGCCGATGCCGAATCCTCCGGCGATAAATTATCCTGATTGCTTTCGCCGGTCATGGCACCTCCTAGAAATATCTAAAATACGAGAATCAAATATTAACGCCCACTAACCCAAAAAAGCAAATCAATCCTGTCACATCCCACATAACAGGTCGTCCTCCTTGAATTTAGGTAGTACGGTATCCTGATTATTATCCAGAACCGCAGACAATATGCTTTTTTTGCCAATCACACAATCTACAATTCTTTCATCGGTCGAACCCATAAAATAAGGGCAATAATAAGAAATGGCGTTTTCCTGACCATAACGACGGATACGGTCTTTTGCCTGGTCTATCCAACCGGGAACCCAGGTGTATTCCAGCAAAAGCATATCCGCCGACCGGGTCAGCGTTAACCCGTCCCTGCCGATGGCATAACTAATCAGGGCGACCTCTATGGTTTCGTCGTTTTGAAACCGATATTCGAAATCCCTGTCCTTATGTTGCCCGAACATACACAAGACTGGCACGTTGGCTTCCCTGAAAAAGGCCAGCATGGCTTCCCCGACCGTATTGTGATGAAAAAAAATGACGAGGGGCCCTTTTTTCTGTTCCAAAAAAGTAGGAACCCCCTCTTTTGCCCTCTCTATTTTTTCCTCCGCAGAAAGCTGCAGCAGTTTGGCCAAAAGCGATTCCTGCTTGCCCTGTTCGGCTGCCTCCCGAACTTCTTGCACACACACGGCCTCTGCATCCAAATACCGGTCCGATACCGTCAGCGTCAAAGGGATGTCGGTATAAGGGATTTGGTCCAAAACATCTTTTTTTAACCGCCGCACCATACCGGTCGCGCGAAGCCGGTAAAAGAGTTCTTTTTTATTGGACGCCCCGTCGTAATTCATCACCTCTACCTGTTGGGTGCGTATGCTCTTTGTAACCCGGTCAAACACTTTTCGCGGCTCTTCAACCAACCGTGCATCGCAAAAACGCAGCCCGAAATGGTGGAAATCACCATAACGATACGGAAAAACTAAATCGAACAGGTGGAACAATTCGCGCGGGCGGTTGCTTCCGGGCGTACCTGTCATAACCACAACAGAGTCAATATTCTCGGAGAGGACACGCGCACTTTGAGTCAACTGGGAATTCGGATTGCACAGTGTGTGCCCTTCATCAAACACAACGATATCCGGCTTCCATTCCAATAGCCGAGGCAGCCACTTACTCAAAATTGCATAGTGGACAATCAGGATTTCACAGTCATCCAAATCTGCGGTAAACGGAATCTGATAGTTTCTCAAGCCTGTATAAATAGGCGAAACGCCCCTTTCGGCTTCCTTTTCCGTAAGTGGGCGCTTACGAAACACTCCCTCCGCGCTAACGACAATAGCGGTATCTTCGGGTGTTTTCCCCGTCCATTGGCACAGACGGCTATAAAAAGACGGCGTCAAACAGTTCTTCGTGACAACCAATTTTCGGGTAGCACCCGAATCAAATAAAGCGCAGATGCCCGACATGGTCTTACCCAATCCCATATCGTCGCCGATAATGCCGCGGTATTGCATCCTTTTGACATATTCAATGGCCACTTCCTGAAACGGCAGAGGTTTTGCCCCTTCTATTAAAAAATCGGTCTGATAGGACGGTTCTTCCGCCAACTCGGGTTGACGGGACAGTTCGAACCGCCCCCTGGAACGACGGATGGCCTCTAAAGCCATGCCCTCCATTTGTTTGGGTATCCTTATGCCAATACGATTCAACCCGCTTTTGATATTTTCCCAATCCTCAACAAACACAGGAAAAGGCAGCCTGACAAAGGTACTGGCGTACACGTTGAAATAAGGAGACTGTTTGTCCGACATAATGGTGGCAAATGTCGGATACGCGGCACGGAGGATTTCCGCATCTCCCGCATTGTCACATTCGACCAACCAGCCCAACGCCAGTTTACCTGCTCGAAAATAGGAAAACCGCTCTTCATCAGACCGAATCGGGCGGCGGGGAAAAATCCTGCGTTTTTCGCCTTCCTCCTCCTGCGGTACCGATGGTGCGCGGACCATTCGGCGGATGCCTCTCGTCATTCTGGAAGCCATACGTTCTTAGTTGCCTCCGTTGCTGCCATTGCCGGGCTGAAGACAGGGTTGAAATTAATGCCGCTCCACCCTTCTACCTGTCGCACACTGACGGTGTACATACCCAAGTGGAGGCGCTTGTCGGTAATCTTGGGATTTTTCTTTTCTTCCTCGCTCAACCGGTGTCCGTCACTACCATAGATAGGCAATTCTTCATTAGGGACCACTATCGCAGTGCTGCCCCCTGTTTTCCTATCCATAACCACCTTGTAAAAGTGGCTGGGAATAGGTGTTTTGTCGGGCAGAATTCTTACTTTGCCCAAATACAGAGGACCGCTATACACCAGCAGGCCGTCCGGATGCTTGTTTTGGTCCTGTGCCCATAGGTACACCTGATTTTCCAACAGTTGCCATCCTTGGCGGTTCAAAAGGCGTGCCTGTGGTGCAGTATTGGTCACCAAAGCAGTCTCTTTACGCCCCCAATAGTCGTAACTGTAATTAATTTCGGCAGCCATCTGTCCGCGTTCAAAATACTCCGTATTCAGAAGGTCTCGTTTGGACGTGTAATGTTCGGCAGCAACCTGTTTATCCGGTTCATATTCCTTTTGGCTGTCCTGTTTGCCTATCTTGGCACCGTCATAGCTTACGACTTCCGCCGTCCATAATGGTGCCTTATGCCCATAGGAAAAATAAGAAGCAAATCCGTAACGGCATAAGAAAGCCCCGCCTTGTTTGGTTGCACCGCGATATTCAGGCATTCCGAACGGATAGTGCTCAGGACACAAACCCGGCTGGTCAGCCGGTTTATAGGCGCCATTTTGAATGCCCTGCGACACCGCGCTGACTGCATCGGTCAATCCATGTTTTTGACCACCGATGCCCACCAAGGACATAAAAGAGAGTAATACCGCCACTGCAACATATACGGTTATCAACACCAATGGCAGCCTCAACGGGCGCGGTATGGCATTTTGTATACGATAATAAAATTCGGTGACCCGGTTCTTTTGGTCGGTATTGAGTAAGGACATAGTAAAAATATCCATATTTTAAAATTTAGATACCCGTATTTTAGCCTGTTTTACGGGCGCTTCCAAACAAAAGCGGCCTTAAAAGCCGCCTTGTGTTTAGGAACCCATCCCCATTTCACAGGAAGATTCGTTACCTGTTTCGGGAACCACCCGCCCTACCAACGGTTTCCTGCGGACGGCACGAGAAGCATAAGGTCTTGCGTCCGGACTGGCAATGTTTGAAAGGCCATCAAAGTATACATCCAAGGATGGCAACAGCACCTCCGGACGCATTTCGCTATGGCAGGCACCTGCAAACATATCGTTCAACGGAGACAAAAAGGGGTCACTACGCAAAGAAGCCGCCCTGCTTACCGGGGATTCCGACATGCCATCCCATAAACAGACCCCCAGCCATAACCCTGCATTCTGATATGAACCTGGCGAACCGAACAAAGCCTTGTTGTCGAAATAGCATTCTTGTGTAAAAGGCAGTAATGGGTCCGTCCCCCCCACAAAACGTCCCCATTCTTTAGGTCCGTTTTCTTTCAACGTTATCACGGAGAACAAGGCTGCTGTCGTCAAAAATTCCCGCAGCCGTTCTTTTTCTCTGTCAGGCACATCATCACTGTTCCAAACATCCTTGAAATAACGGTTCACCAGATAAGCGAAATTTTCCCTAGGTATCAGTTTGCCCCCCACTCCCACCATAATTCTGCCCGACGCCGGTAAGTCACCCAACTTATAGGTTTGAAGTACCGACAGCGCGTCCAAAAAACTACCCATATGAAAATTCTTCATCAGGGATGGGTAAAATTCCTTTGTTTTGCGGTACCACGTATCCAATACCGGTATCGATGCGGGTTCCGGATTTTGTGCCAGATGACTGAGCATATCAACCCAAAACGCATCCTGAGTCTGCAATTTTGGATGTTTCTGAATATGTTGACGCTTAAAATACAGAGGATAACCAGAGCGCATAAAAAGCGAGGTGCTTGGCAACTTGCTGTCGTCCATATTGAACAACACTTTGTATAGCGGCGTGTTATCACAGACCGCCAGCAAGTCTGCCTTATCCCGCTGATTCAGAGAACCGACGAAAGCCGTTATCGGGTTCTTCTCTACATCCGTCTGCGGGTCTGACAACACTTTTTCGGCAACCAAACAGACAGGCGCCCTAGCGGCTGATGGAGACACCCAAACAGGCGTCAACAATAAATTGTGCATTGCCCTTAAAATTCGGACACCTGATTCGGGAATATGTTCGCCCTCTACTTCTTCGTAGTGTGCTGCTATCGCATCCAACTGCATACAAACCTCCATCAGTAAATCAGCATATAGAAGGGGGTTACGGCGCGGAATAGAGGAAGCAGGCATAACCGTACTTTCCTGAAAAAATCGGTATAAGGCGCTGAAACTGACCGTATCATCAAACGCATCGGGACCGATTTCCGGACACCCTCTTTCGGATAACGCCCGCCACAAGGTTTCCAGCACTTCGTTCTTTTGCGTGGCTCCGCGCCCGAACAGATTGAAACCGTTGTCGAGCCGCCTTAACGTGTTGAGAAAGTCCGTATCTTCGTCAAACAGACTGTTGGCGCACAGAAACATTTCTTCTTCTTTTTCGCGCAATATATCTACACCCACTTTAGTCCTCCAAACTTACCGCGGCAGTTTTAAATCGGTGACACCGTATCACAGAACATTTCCGGCTCCCTATACTTTTTTGATACCGTATCTACCCCCCAGTCATCACCAATTTCGATTTCGACTTCCACGGGAACACCATAAGGCGCCAGCACATCCTCTGCCGCACGAATCATACACGCCCGCAAGCTCTCTCCGATTTCCGCTTCCAGACCCAACGGCACCTCGGCTACCAATTCGTCATGAATCTGGTTACACACCAGCGACAGGGTTTGTTCCGGTAGCCGATTCATTGCATCCTGAATAATATGTGCCCCTGTTCCCTGATTGCGGTAATTCAAAGCATCCTGAATAGTGAACACGCTATATTTGCGTCCGGTCAGGGAAGAAACTTGATAATGGCGCAAAACGCCTTGTTCCAACCGGCGCGATTCGTCCATTCCCTTGGCTATATGGGCATCGTACAGCACATGGGGACGTAATATCTCCAGTTTTTGGCAAAAGCCGAGTTCGGGATAGAGCTGAAAAAACTGCCTGCGTGCTTTGGCCGCATCATCCAACGTCCAGTCCAGCCCATACGAAGAAACGCCACTGCTGTAAAGGGACTCTTCATTCATCCCGTATATCAAACCGAAATTGACGGCTTTTGCAGCATTGCGTGCATCTGCATACTGCATCCGTATTTCTTTGGAGAGGTGTCGATTTTCGTTCAGATATTCGAAAGAAGACAGGTCTCCCGTCTTCATTGAAACCCCCGTAATCAAATGAGGGTCAAGGCCGTGTGCAAAAACATCGCGCAACTTGGAAATATAACGTTTATTCGTCTCCATTTGCGCCAGCCGCAATGTCGCGGCATACACTTTCATTTCGGTCAAATCGCAGGCATCACGCAGGTCCTGATAACTGCCGATAGGGGCTCCGTATGTTTTAGCAGCACGGGAAAAATCGTATACCGCCCCTTCCTCACCAAAAGAACGAATACAGTCGAGAAGACAACGACGTAACGTATCGGACTCGGCCTGATACTTTTCTATGCCTCGGTGCAGCGCTTCCTTATCTCGGATGGCAAAAATTTTCAACAGGGATACCCACATTGCCCGTTCCAGCCCCCTGCTTTGTGCAATAACGGGCGAAGAACCTTTACGCGACAACTCTTGCTGGAGTTGGGAGAACGCCTCCTGTTGGCTACGAATGGCCAAAGCCGCCGCGATACGCAGTTCCATTTGCGAATAGTCGGCGGATACCGTGACCTTGTTCAAGCCCGCATCCAAGGTGGAACGGAAGGCGGGAAGGCGCGGGAAGTTCTGTGTGGTCGGTTGTTGGGCAGACAGCCTGTCCGTAGAGGCAGATACTGACAGGAAGGGGTGCAATACATCCACGCCTTCCTCACGATTGGCATATGTTTCCAGGCTATGCAAAGTTTTAATCACCGTCTTTCCGGACTGAATAGTAGAAACCAACCGATACAGGGGTTCGGTAACGCCTTTGTCCAAGCCTGCCTGAACCAGTTCCTTACTGCCAAATTTAGGTCTTCCGTCTTTGCCCATATTAAATTTCGCATCCGGACGCACTTTTAAAAACAGGGCATGCCAAAATTCGTTGACTATGTCGCTGTTTCCGACCGAACGGTCGAGCAACATGTACCCTTTTTCCTTAAGTTCGGACAAACGGAGACGCTCCGCTGTTTCCGTCAAAAGTGTTTCGGAATCGGCCTGCAGTTTATCCGCCAAACGGTGAGCTTTCCCTACATCCATACACAAACCTTTTGCATGTATGCGGGCGAGTGTTTTGACGGTCCCTTCCCCATAGCGTGCATAGAAAGCATGTGCCGTTTCCAAGCCGTGCCCCACAACTTCCAAAAACCGTCCTTCATTCCACTCCGCACTCAAATCAGGAACACCCACTTCTTTACCGGACAACAAGGCGGCCGCATACGCCATCTGGCAGCGGTTCATCAAGTCCAAATAACGCCGTACGCCGGGTTTAAGGGGCTGGACGGTTTCCAGCAACCGGCCCATTTTGGCATTATTGCGGCGGAAATCCTGAACACTATGGGCTACCTCCTCTCCGATAAGGGGGCTCAACGCCATATAGTCTGCCAAGCAGTTTTCGTCCGCCACGGCTTCTTTGGGGCCTCGGGAGGCGAGGACCTTATCAAAAAGATATGGCTTATGAAAAATATCCTTGTCACTACGATAACGGTAATTCAAGTCATAGCAATGCACCCGAGACATCATCCGCAAATCCAAAATTTTTGTGTGTCCCAGTTTTTTGGCGGTGCGTGACAACAAGTCGTCTTTTACCCCTCCGTTAGACAATTCCATAGGGGTATAGACACCAACTTCGGCAAAATACACCCAAGCAAGCAGATTTTGCGCATCCTCGACCATCAAGGTTTTCCCCTCTCCGAAAAAAGGCGCATAAAATTCGGCATAGGAGAGGGCCTCAGGCAGGTAATCCAAGTCCCACACATCCGTAATCAAATCCCCGCCCTCTGGATGATAGTAAGATACGGTGAATGTACGCAGTCTGGATTCGGGGTTAATACCACGGGTTTTGTCTTTTCGCGTTTGGTTACGGGTATCGGTAAAGGGGGTTAAACCGGTTGCACCATGCGAGATATTGAAAAGCGAAACCCTACGGTAGCGTTCCAACCGTTCTCGGCAATCCGCTTCATCCCATGTGGCCATCGGCAACACAGCACCGTTCCCGTCTTTACTTTTAATATTCAGGAAGGGAAACATTTGTTCATAATCCGTGATGGTACTCATCTGATACCCGTTAACAAAAACAAAAACCTGACAACATTCTAGCACGCAGAGATACCCTTTCCGATTCCGCGCCATCAAAACCGAAGTTGGACTCTAAATATCATCTAGCCTACGCAGAATTACCGTTTCTATTTCATTGAAAGAGCAATACCTTTATGAGATAATTGTTCTCCCCTTTCTTGGATAAGAAAGGTAGCCGCCTCCTGGATTAAGGAGCTAGAGAAGCTGGATAGCTAGGCGTCTGATATTCTGTATGACTGTCTTCTTCTGCCACATATATGTCGTGGTACGTCTGCTATCCTATTTTTAAATTTTAAATATAGGATGTCATTTTTAATGAAAAAATCAATTATCTTAAAAGCGGATAATTCCGCTGTTTTTAATCTTGGCAAGCTCCAAAAAACCTTCTGTATCCTTAATGCTGAAAATATATCTAAATTGTTAGATTGCGTTAGTTTAGCCACCAACCCAAGGGAGTCTAAAAAGAATAAGGTTACCGTATCCATCATGGATACATTAAACACCGCTCCCGAAGAAATGGTTAACAGAACTAAAGGGGTGCTGGTGTCTACACAAAAATGCGAGCCATTAGAACGCGGCAGATTCCGATTGAGTTTTGAGG
>ERZ773265.368-NODE-368-length-29067-cov-3.307562_pt1 | contig 29067 bp, 20 predicted proteins | sample MGYA00580512_ERZ773265 | MGnify/ENA primary metagenome ERZ773265 (study PRJEB29015, sample SAMEA2738169) | human oral metagenome | biome: human oral; feature: human-associated habitat; material: saliva | place: China | collected 2183 ... | reverse complement strand
CAGCCAATAGTAGTTGAAGGAAGACTTCCTCAAGGACCTTACGAGTGCGTGATGAGCGCAGATCCCAAGAAACGTGCGGATATCAGCCTTGGTCAACAGATTGAGTTACCAGATACTTCAAACGGTGTTCATTTAAAGGGCGGCTCGTACACAGTTGTTGGTTTTGTAAATGCGCCAACCTATCCGTATGTCAGCAATTTTGGCACCACATCGTTAGGCAATGGCATTGTGCAGCAATTTGTATATGTCACTGAAGATGCTTTTGCAGATGATGACCCTTATACCGAAGTGTATGTGACAGTTCAGGGTGCTACCAGGTATAAGAGCGGCTCATCGGCGTATCAGAGCGCTGTTGATAGCGTTGCAGAACGCATTACACAGATGAATCCGTCGCTTGCTGCTCTTCGTTTGCAAGAGCTCAAAGATGACGCTCAAACTCAGGTTGATGAGGCTCGTCAAAAGCTGGAGCAATCAAGACAAGAGGCCGCGGATAAACTAGGGGATGCTCAGAAGAAGCTTGATGATGCGGAGGCACAAATTTCCGCTCAGCAGCAAAAGCTGGATGATGGTCAGAAGCAATATGATACAGGACGTCAGCAGCTTACAGCTTCGCGCTACAGTGCTGAGCAGCAATTTGCACAAGCGGAAGCTCAGATTACAGCTTCAGAGGCACAGATAGCCCAGGGAACAGCTGAGCTTAGTGCAGGAGAGGTTCAGTATCAGGCTGGTCTTGCTGCTTTCAATGCAGGACAAGCAACGTTTGCGCAGCAAAAGAGTGCGTTTGAAGCGGGTAGAGATGCGTTTCTTGCAGGACTTGCTGCGCAAGGAATTACGGCTTCTACACTTGAAGAAGCACAGCAGCAGCTCAGTGCTTTAGGTCTACCAACCTCGCAAGTAGACGCTCTTCTCGCCACACAGGCGCAGATTAGCGCTGCAGAGGCAGAGCTGGCTTCCCAGCAGCAGGCTTTAGCAGCCGCGCGAGAAGAGCTAGATCAGCGCACGGCTCAACTGCATGAGGCAGAGTCTCAGGTAGCTCAGGCGCGTCAGGATTTGGCAGAGGCAAGGCTTGCTACTGCAGATCAGCTGTCTGCAGCTCAGGATAAACTTGCCGCGTCGCTTAGCCGCCTGAACGCAGGACAAACGGCTCTCCAAAACGCAGAGGCTCAGACTAACGAGGGAAGGCAGAGCCTTGAGGAGCAACGCGCTGAGGTTGAAAAGCAGCTTGCTGATGGCCAGGCAAAAATTGACGAGGCTCAAAAGAAAATTGACGAGCTCAAAGAGCCCGATGTGTATGTACTTGATCGCACAAAAGAGATTGGTGTTGCAGCTTATCAAGCAGACTCTGAGCGTATCAATGATATTGCTAATGTATTCCCGCTGATGTTCTTCTTGGTTGCAGCTCTGGTTTCACTTACCAGTATGACGCGTATGGTTTCTGAAGAGCGTACACTTATTGGTGTTCATAAGGCGCTTGGTTATTCAACCGCTCAGATTGCGGCAAAGTACCTGTTATATGCCTTGCTCGCCTCACTTTTGGGTGCTGTTATTGGCATAGCATGTTTAAGTCAAGTGTTGCCAGGCGTTATTATCTCTGCATACGGGTCAATTTATACCATTCCAAATGGGGGAGCTCCTTATTCTATTCAGCTTGACAGTGTACTACTCTCTGGACTTTCCGGTATAGGCATCACGCTTCTTTCAACCATGGCTGCCGTTTTATCCTCTTTGAAGGAAGAGCCTTCTAGTCTAATGCTTCCAAAAGCTCCAAAAGCGGGCTCAAAGATTTTGCTTGAGCGTTTTGAGCCTTTATGGTCTAGATTGTCTTTCTCGTGGAAGGTTACAATTAGAAACCTTGTCCGCTATAAGCGACGCTTGATTATGACGCTCGTGGGAATTGCCGGATGTACTGCGCTTTTATTGGTGGCTTTTGGCCTTAGGGATTCCATTAGCGACATCATTGATAACCAATGGCCAGCTATCTCGCATTATGACTACATTGTGGGAATGACCCCTGATGTTTCAAGCGAAGAAGCTGATCAGATTAATGCAGAGCTCAATCAAGTGGGCGCCACAAATATTCATCGCATAACAAGAGAAAATGTTCTTCTTGAGTCACCTACACAAAAGGCAGGCTCGCTTACAAGAACAACTATTATGACCAGCAATTCTCTTCAAGACCTCACCGGTTTAGCAACCCTGCGTAATCGCCTTTCTGGTCAAGCAATAGAGCTTAGAGAAGACTCGGTTGTAATTACAGAGAAACTTGCAAAACGACTTGGTGTAGGTGTGGGAGATACCATTCAGGTCTATGCTCAAGACAGAATTGGAAACGCTTCAGGTGAGCCAAGTACGCTTACTATTACAGGAGTTGCCGAGAATTACGTTGGGTCGTATCTGTATGTAGGGCCTTCTGCATGGCGTTCCTTGGGCATTCAAGACGACGCCACGGATGGCTGGTATGCAACGCTTCCCGAGAATCAAACAACAAGAGATGCGTTTGGAGAAAAGCTTATTAACCAGGCAGGAGTTGCAACAGTAGATGACGTCAATGAGGCTATTCATACCTACAAAGAATCACTTGCCGTAGTTAATCGCGTGGTAGCAATTCTTATTGTGGCCGCAGCTCTATTGGCTTTTATCGTCTTGTATAACCTCACTAATATCAATATTGAAGAACGTATTAGAGAGATTGCCAGCCTCAAAGTACTTGGATTTACGCGCCATGAAGTTGATGCCTATGTCTTTAGAGAAATTGCATTACTAGCCGTCTTTGGAGCGCTCTTTGGACTTGTTCTAGGAACGTATCTTGAGGGATTTGTAGTTCAAACTGCTGAGATTGATCTTGTTATGTTTGGTCGTGCTATTCATGCACCAAGTTATTGGTTTGCCTTTGGACTCACGCTTGTTTTCTCGCTGTTAGTGTATGTTGCTATGCGGCCAAAGCTCAAAAATATTGATATGGTGGAGAGCTTGAAGAGCGTTGAGTAGACATCTTTTGCACGCCCAAGGAAGGCACATTTTAGATAAGATAGAAGATAGTCGAGATTGCTTATTTATAAGGAGTTGGTATGCCTAAGGTTTCTTTTGTAATTCCTGCATACAACATCGAATCATACATTGGGCGTTGTATTCAAAGTGTAAAGAATCAGACGTTTGGTGATTTTGAAGCAATTATTGTTGATGACGCCTCAACAGATTCCACTCCAGAGAAAATCGTTATGGCAGTAGGGGATGACAAAAGGTTCAAAGTTGTTACTCATGCAACTAACCAGGGACTTCATCTTGCACGTAAAACTGCTGCAGCTCATACAAAAGGTGAGTGGGTCTTTTGCCTAGACGGTGATGATGAGGTTACTCCTGATTTTCTTGAGCAGGTAGTTGCTCGTATTGATCAGAACCCTGTTGATATTCTCCACCTTGGCATTACTGTTATTCCAGAAAATGGCGTTGACCCAACTGATGCAAAGTCATTTGAGAGCTACATTAACCAACAATCAGACTTTACTCAGGGTGACGATATCCTTCGCATTATTTATGATGAAGGCTATGGACAGAAGCTTGATTGGCGAGCTACACAACGCTTGTATCGTGGAGAACTTTTCCGCTCTGCCTTTGCAGAGATGACTTCGGAGCGCCTGGTAAGAGCAGAAGATGCCTATGAGGTATTTATCCTGGCAGATAAGGCTCAGACCGCTGATGGCTTTGAGTCTTGCAGAGGCTTTTTGTACCACTATGGTATTGGCGTAACTGGCGCTTCTCGTATTTCTTTAGATAAATTTGGAGAGTTCTGCTATCAGTTCTTGGACAACATTGACCAGGTAGAACTTTATATTGGCAAATCAGATAACATTGCGCATCTCAACTCCTTTAAGGGAATGAAGCACAGACTGTTGGAGCTTCTGAGTGCTGAGTGGAGATTCCGTCTTGCTCCTGAAGATCAAGAGGCAGCTCTTGAGCCGTTTGCCATTCTTTTTGGACCATCAGCAGCTGCTCGAGAGCTCTATCGCTTTGTAAGAGATGAGGCATACGAGGCCATTGCCACTGGTACTGAGCTTCCAGAAGACAGCGATGCATATCGCTTTAGAAAGTATGCAAAGAAGTATGCAGATCTGATGAATCAGGATGAGGGACTGTCGTTTGATAGGGCAGTTCGCATGAAACAGATTGCCGATGAGCACATGGAATATCTAGAAAGAAAGCACATGGTAAAGATGTTTGAGCAGCAGCCTATTCGCATTCTTATCACTTCTCATAAAGATGTTGATGTTCCCGCAAGCAACTACCTTCAGCCTATTCAGGTAGGACCAGGTCAGAAGAGTAATCGCTTTACGTATATGCTCCATGACGATGAGGGCGATACCATTACCGAGAAAAACCCAATGTACTGTGAGATGACTACACAGTATTGGGCATGGAAGAACATCACCAATGCTCGCTATGTTGGCTTTGGTCATTATCGTCGCTACTTCAACTTTACCGATACGGTTTATCCAGAAAATCCGTTTGGTGAGGTCATGGATGATTTCATTGATGAGGACGCCATCAAGAAATATGGTCTTGATGATCAGACCATTGCCCAGTGCATTGAGGGCTATGACCTCATTACTACTGGGGTAAAGGATATTCGCAAATTCCCTGGAAGCGCTAATACACCTCTTGAGCAGTACCATTCCGCTCCGCTACTCCATCCAAAGGATATGGATACTATGGCTGCACTCATTGTTGAGCGTCATCCAGAGTATGCAGAGGACGTAAACACTTTTCTCAACGGTCATCAGCAGTGCTTCTGCAACATGTATATCATGCGTAAAGAGCTCTTTGATCGCTATGCAGCATGGGTGTTCCCACTTGTTGACGAGTGGACTGCCCGTACTGATATGTCTACCTATAGCAAAGAGGCCCTAAGAACCCCAGGTCATCTGACTGAGCGTCTCTTTAATATCTGGCGTATGCATATGCTTCGTACAGAGGGCAAAAACTGGAAGGTAAAAGAGCTCCAGTGCGTTCACTTTACCAATCCAGAGCCTCGCCAGAAGTTCATTCCTCTCTTTGAAGAGAAGCCTGAGATTGCAAGCCAGAACGTTGTTCCTGTTGTCTTTGCAGCAGATAATAACTATGTTCCAATTCTTACCTGCGCTATGGGTTCAATGCTTGAAAACGCCGACCCTAGCCGCTTCTACGACGTAGTTGTCCTTAACACCAATATTGGCGGCTCAAAGCAGGAGATGGTTAAGAAGTACTTCTCGCGCTATAAGAATGCTCGTATTACGTTCTATAACGTGTGGCGCATGGTCAAAGACTACAAGCTAGATACTAATAACGCTCACATTAGTGTTGAGACATACTTCCGCTTCTTGGCTCAAGACATTCTTTCTGCTTACGATAAGGTTGTCTATCTAGACTCTGACCTTGTGGTCAATGGTAATGTTGCTGAACTTTATGATGTAAGAATGGGCAGCAATATTATTGCTGCAACGCTTGATATTGATTATCTGGCAAACCTTAACATCCGCGGCGGAGATCGCATGAAGTACAGCCTTGATGTGCTTAACCTCAAGAATCCTTATGCGTACTTCCAGGCGGGAGTTATGGTCTTTAATACCGCTGAACTGCGTCGCTATCATACTGTTCCAGAATGGTTGCGCATTGCATCCAATCCAATCTTTATCTACAACGATCAAGATATTCTGAACAGCGAGTGCCAGGGTCGCGTTGTCTATCTCCCTGCTGACTGGAACGTGACACACAACATTTTTGGACGTGCCGAGAAACTCTATCCAATGGCACCAAATAGCGTCTTTGATGACTATCAGGCAGCACGTCGTGCTCCAAAGATTGTTCACTTTGCTGGTGCTATTAAGCCTTGGCAGAACGCTAGCTGCGACATGGCGTCCTATTTCTGGAAGTACGCGCGCAACACTCCGTTCTACGAGGTTATTATTCAGGACATGGTGCCAGGCGCTAGAAATGACGCAGACGTCACGGAGTTCCACGAGCGCGCGCTTTCTGATGCAAGTCCTCTGCGTAAGATTATTGACCCTCTTGCACCATATGGCAGCGCAAGGCGAGAAGCCCTTAAGGCCCTTGGTAGAACCTTAAGAGGACGCAAATAAATACCTGGTAGGTGCAAGATTTCTTGCACCTACGTTTTTATGTTTGGAGTAGTAATGGCAGCACTTTCGCCAAAAGATGCCGCTCGTGCAGCGGAGCTTAATAGAATCTTGAACCATGCGGCATATGCCTACTATGCCCTTGATAATCCAGAGCTTACTGACGCTGAGTTTGACCGCCTTCTTATTGAGCTTCAGCAGCTTGAGGCAGCATATCCAGAGCTTGTAACTGAGGATAGCTATACCCAGCGCGTAGGTGGATACGTTTCTGAGCAGTTTGAGCCTGTCCAGCATGCCGCCCGTATGTATTCCATGGATGATGCCATGAACTTAGAAGAGCTGGATGCATGGCTTTCCAGAACTGATGAGGCTCTTGGTGCGTCACCTACAAACCCAGTGGCATATACCTGTGAGCTTAAGATTGACGGCTTAGGTGTTGCGCTTACGTACCGTGACGGACAGTTTTCTCGCGCTGCTACACGAGGTGACGGAAGCACAGGAGAAAACGTTACGGCAAACGTTTTGACTATCTCTGACGTTCCACGAGAGCTTGCACTAGCTGGTCTTGAGCAGGTTGAAAATAGGGGTCTTAACCAGAGCATTGAGGTGCGCGGTGAGGTCTATATGCCAAAGCATTCCTTCATTCGTTTGAATGAAGATGCGGATGCTGCGGGTAAACAGCCTTTTGCTAATCCAAGAAATGCAGCTGCTGGATCTTTGCGCCAGAAGGATCCAAAGATTACAGCACACCGAGATCTTGAGACCTTTATCTACGCAGTAGCCGACGAAAGCCCTCTTGATGTTCACAGTCAGTGGGAGTTCTTAAACTGGCTTCGTAGCTGTGGTTTTAATGTTAATCCTCATGCCCGTCGTTGCCTGAGCGCTCAGGAGGTCCACGATTTCTGTGCACAAGCTCTTGAGCAGCGAGGAGATCTTAACTACGACATTGATGGCGTGGTAGTAAAGGTTGACTCATTTGCGAGCCAAGAGGCTCTAGGATTTACTTCTCGCGCTCCTCGTTGGGCTATTGCATTTAAGTTCCCACCAGAGGAAAAGCAGACCGTTTTGCGAGAAATTCGTATTCAGGTGGGTCGTACGGGCGTACTCACACCTGTTGCTGAGTTTGATCCCGTTACTGTTGCAGGTTCTACCATTGCGCGTGCAACCCTCCACAACCTTGACGAGATTCGTCGTAAAAACGTACGCGAGGGCGATACCATCATTGTCCACAAGGCAGGAGATGTCATTCCAGAGGTTGTAGGACCAGTTTTGAGTCTTCGACCTGCAGATGCTGTTGAGTTCCAGATGCCAGCTACCTGCCCGAGCTGTGGTAGCCCTGTTATTCAAGAAGAGGGAGAGGTAGCCTTCCGCTGTGTCTCTATTGATTGCCCCGCTCAGGCAGTTGAGCGTCTGATTCACTGGGGTAGCCGTAAGGCCATGGACATCGACGGCCTTGGTGACGAGCTTATTAACCGTATGGTTGAAGAGGGTGTTCTCTCTGACGTTGCCGACTTCTACGATAAGCTTACTGAAGAGACGCTGGCCAGCATGCCTACGGGCCGTGTGTATGATACTGATACTGCAGATCACCTTTCTGGTGACAGCATTCCTGTGGGTCACACCATTGCCAAGAAGGTTATGGCGCAGGTTGAGGAATCAAAGACACGAGGTCTTGGTCGCGTGCTCTTTGGTATTGGTATGAGGCATGTTGGTGCTAACGTTGCAGAGCTTCTTGCCCAGGAGTTTGGCTCTATCCAGGCGCTTGCTACAGCCCCTGTCGAGAAGATCGCTGAAATCCCAGGTATTGGCCCCAAGATTGCAGAATCTGTACACGAGTTCTTCTCGATACCAGAAAATGTTGCCGTTATTGAGCGTCTTCGTCAGGCAGGCGTGGTGCTTGAGGAAGAGAAGTCAGAAAATGAGCTTCCTCAGACGCTTGCTGGACTTACCTTTGTTTTAACGGGAACTCTTGAGCACTTCACACGCGATGAGGCTGGTGCCCAGCTTAAAGCTATGGGAGCAAAGGTTTCCGGCTCTGTATCTAAAAAGACTAGCTTTGTAGTAGCAGGAGAAGCCGCGGGATCTAAGCTTACAAAGGCTGAGAGCTTGGGCGTTCCTGTACTTGATGAGGCTGCGCTCCAGCAAATTCTTGAAACAGGACAGGCACCTGCATAAATGTACATGTTCAGTAACAAAGTGGTGATTTATACTATCTTGTTACTATCAGTAAAAAGGAGACGACAAAATGAAACTTATAAAAAACAAGTATGTTTCTCTTGGAATGATGTTTTTGATTTTAGCAATCATCCTGGGCGCAGCATCAAACGTTAATGACCTATTTATCGGTATGATCTATGGCGTTTCTCTAGGAATATTGATTTTAGGATTGCTTTCTACTCAAAATAGTTTGCGTTTATGCAATCGATAATCTATCCAAAAGGAAAAGCTATGGCAGATAAAAACATTTTGGTTCTTTGTTATTCTCGCTGCACTACGTGTAAGAGAGCCCTCAAATGGCTTGATGAGCACGGTGTTTCTTATACACTGCGCGATATTAAAGAGGAGAATCCAACTGCAGAAGAGCTTGCTGAGTGGCACAAACTGAGCGGTCTCTCCATCAGGAAATTCTTCAATACTTCAGGCATGGTGTATCGCGATAATAACATCAAGGAGCAGCTTGATGCAGGTATGAGCGATAGTGATGCCTATAATTTGCTCGCCACTACAGGCATGCTGGTAAAGCGCCCCTTGGTGGTTGCAGGAAATACTATCTTGCTTGGGTTTAAAGAACCTGCATGGGAAGAAGCACTTCTGTAAAATCAATTTTTACGGTTTGTGTTTTTGTAGCATGCGCTTTTACAGCATGCGTCAGATTGCAGATAAGCGTTAGTAAAAAAGGCAGCTACTCAAGTAGTTGCCTTTTCTCTTACGTGTTTGAATATGCATCGTTTTTGGTGTTTTGTTGCAAGCTAGTCCTCGTCATCAACCATTTCTACAACAGGCTTGCCCATATAATTGATGCCGTCAACCAGCTCTTCTAGAGTAATTCGCTGACCCAAAATAGTTGCTTGAACCAGCTCTTTGTAGAACTCACGAGCTTCATCCATAAGATCAAGAATACTTTCAGTCTTAATTTCTCCGGTGTAAGGCTCTTTCCAAGGAAGACGCTTGAGATTAGCGGTAGGGAAGTCCTCAGTCATAACAATACGGTGAGCCATTGCGGCAACGTACGAATTGTTTGAAGGGCGCATGAACTTCTCGGTCTTGTATAAAACGTCAGGAAGCTTGGTAGTGTACTTAGGATCAGTACGCTCTACCGTGTGGTAAATGCGAGCGTAGTCTTGGAGGGCTTTCTCGTACTCACCAACGCCAACATTAAGGCCAAATACCTGAAGCGCTACTTGCGAGAAAAGCGCGCCACCAACGTGTTTGGTGGATTCAATGGCTTCAAGCACCTCAGCTGGTGGAAACGTCTCAACGGTAGTGTGGCGCATGTGCCAAAGAAGGTATGAATCCAAATCCGTTTCGATGACTGGATGAAGCTCTCTGTAGGCATTTTTGAGAGATGGTTCCGCCTCAATCAGCGCATCTTGCTGGGAATACACAAACGGATGGACAATTCTATCTAGCGCGTAGTGCGCTAAGAGGCCAAGCGCAAACGCACGACCAGCTGGCATGTCGCTCTGCGGGAGGCGAGAAACCCCATCGCGAATGGATAAAAATGCGTCAACAATATGGCCTGCATGCATACGACGATGCAGCCTATTGCAGGCAAGTGAGTGGTTTGGCCAGGCTAGATGACGTGCAAGGAAGGGATCAGGCCCTTGGTTTCCGAGCAAAAATGCATTAACCTCAGCTTCAGTGGCAATGAGCTCTTTGGGCAAATCATTAACCACCTCTGCACCAAACAGATAGTGGGTTATTAAAGCAGGCATAACACTCCTTGTAGTTTTTCAGTATAAGAGTAGCTGAAAAACGCTCATAGGCGTTAAAATTTCATCTTTGTGTTACAAGATTTAATGATACCTAGGAACTCACACATGGGTCTACTGGAAATTTTTCTGCTTGGTGTGGCGCTTGCAACAGATGCGTTCTCTGTCACCATCTCTAATACTTTTGCCTTCGATGACCATAGGTTTTCTCGCCTCATGCGCATGCCACTTTTCTTTGGTCTTTTTCAGTTTGGCATGCCTCTTGCCGGTTATTTTGTTGGCGGTATTGCAGCAGAGTTGATTGAGAAGTATGCAGGAATGGTTTCTTTAGTTATTCTTGGCTTCATCGGTTCAAACATGCTGTACAGCGGCTATAAGGCGCTCAAAGAAGACGCTTCTGAGGAAGATGAGGAAGAAGCCCAGCAAAGTGCTACGACGCTCTCTTATGGAAAGCTGCTCTTTCAAGCTGTTGCTACAGCAATCGACGCATTTGCTGTTGGGGTAAGTTTTAGGGCACATAGTGTAGACATTTTGGTTACCTCGGCGCTCTTTGGCATTATCACCGCAATTCTCTGCACCATTGCTCTGTTCATTGGCAAAAAACTTGGTTCTCTTCTGGGCGACCGTGCCGAGATGGTGGGCGGTATAGTACTTATCCTGATTGGACTAAAAGCCTTTTTTGGATAAAATTTGTTTGACCAGATGGACTGAGTAGCAGGTAAGGAGGTAGCGTGAAGTTTATCCCAGATTGTCTGCGCCAGAAGATGCATAAAACTTTTGGACCAAAAGACCCTGACGAGAAGATTACTCCACCAACTGCCACTTCTGTTACAAGAACCTCATTTATTATCCTGGCTGTCTCAGCGGTTGCTGCGCCCGTAATAGCAACCGTAGCAAACGTTTTAAGTCCAGGAATTTCTTATGTTCAGCAGGAGCTTCTTCCTCCACAGCTCAATTCAAAAGTTCCAGGCTATGCTCGAGCGCTTATTCAACTTGCGCAACGAGAGGGCTCCCTCAATCTTTTATGTACTTCCAAAGAAGCGGTAAAGTCCCTGGTAGAAACATATTCAAGAATGTTTTCTCTGCCTGTTACGGTGGGTGAGGCAACAGAGGAAGAAATTCAGGAGTTTATTCAGCAAACATATACTTCTGGTAAGAGTTCGGAGTCTGAAACTTCTGATATTAAATCTGACACTGATTGGGGTTTTGAGAAACCCGATGTTATTTTTCTGGCAAGTGAAGCTCTCATGCAAAACTTTGAGGCTTCCGCATATTGTCAGCCATATGAAGTTTCTTCAACAGACCAGTACGTGCGCTCTGAGTTTTTTGACGCCAAGGGAGACTGGTATGCCTACGCTGCAGATCCATTGGTTTTACTGGTAAATCAAGAACGCCTTAATGAGAAAAAGATTTTGCGTCCTCACGAATGGACCGATCTTCTTACAGATGGCCTGCGTGGAAGGTATGTTATTCCTGACCCCACACTTACGTATGCGGGCAAGAAGTTTGAATCGCTCTTTTTAGGACAGTATGGTCTGGATAAAGGCGCTCAAATTATCCAAAGTTTGTTTGAAAATGTTGACGCATTTTCTGAGAGTACCCATCAAGCTATTAGAGACACAGGATTTGGCAGGTACAGGGCTTGTGTTTGTCCGCTGAGCGCTGCGTATAGGGCAATTACTAAAGACGATTTTGATAATCTTTCAGTCATTCTGCCAAGCACTTCTTATTTCTCTACGATAAGATCATTTGTATGTCAGGAGTCAAAACATACGTATTCAGCGTATTTATGGCAGGAATTTATTACTAAGCGAGATTCTGCTGAACACATGGGAGAAATGGACTCGTTCTTCTCGCCAGTTATTGAGGGAACGCCAACTCCTTGGTATGCAAGCCGTCTAAATTTGACAGCAGTGAGCGAATCAATGCAGATAGCTCCTGCTCCAACCGATACAGGAGGCAATCTCATCAAGCTTGAAGACGTCCACGCTACCTACAGTAAGTTGGTCAACGCATAGTTCTTTTCCATACGTTAAGCATTTGAACACCAAAAAACGGCCCAGGTAAACTGAGCCGTTTTGCTTTATAGGTGGAGTGGCGAGAAGACTGGGTTTCTCGCCAAGAAGCTCTTAGTGAAGAATTAGACGTAGAAGAGCATCTTGTTGTAGCTAGGAACTGGCCACCAGTCGTGTCCGCAGATGAGCTCCATGGAGTCAACGGCGCTGCGCAGGCGGGACATGGCAGGAAGAACTTCATTGCAGTAGTATTCGCACTGCTCCTGAGGCTGATCCTTCATCTGGTGAGCTGTGGTATTGATCTCATCAAGGCTGTTGGTAGCTGCGTAAATCTCGTCAATACCTGCAGTGAGTCTCTCAACAATCTCTGTTTCTGCAACGCTCTTGATACCAATAGCCTGTTTAGCAGCAACTGAAGAGGCAACATCACTTGAGTAGGTAAAGAGGGCAGGCAGATACATGTGGCGCGTCATATACAGCATGGTACGAGCCTCAATGTTGAGAACCTTAGCATACTGCTCTGCCTTTGCAACGTAGCGAGCCTGTGCTTCTGCCTGGGAAAGAACACCGTAGCGCTCAAAGAGCTCAATGTTCTCTGGGGCAACCATTGCAGGAAGTGCCTCAGGGGTGGTGCGGAGGTTTGGAAGGCCGCGCTCCTCGGCAAGTTTCTCCCAATCGCCTGAGTAGCCATTGCCTTCAAAGAGGATGCGCTCGTGAGCTTTGAAGGTATCAATAACCCACCTCAAAGCTTCTTTGGTGAAGTTCTCCTCAGAAGCGTTTGAAAGATCGTTTGCAAAGCGGTCGCACTGCTCGGCAACAATGGTGTTCAAAATGACGTTAGGATCAGAGAGGTTCTGCTGACTGCCGCACATACGGAACTCAAACTTGTTACCAGTAAACGCAAAGGGGCTGGTACGGTTTCTGTCTGTGTTGTCCCTAAGGACTGCAGGTAGTGTTGGTACACCAAGATCCATACGAGTGCGCTTTGCACCGTGAACATCGGAGCCAGTGATGAGGTCATCAACAATTACAGAAAGCGCAGCGCCTAAGAAGACTGAGACAATCGCAGGTGGAGCCTCGTTTGCGCCAAGACGGTGATCGTTTCCAGCAGATGCAACCGACATGCGCAGAAGGTCTGCATGAGAGTCAACAGCGGCAACAAGGCACGCAAGGAAGACTAGGAAGCGGAGGTTTTCGCCAGGTTTATCGCCAGGTTCAAGCAGATTCTCGTTGTCTGCAGAGAGTGACCAGTTGTCGTGCTTACCAGAGCCATTGACGTACTCAAAGGGCTTCTCGTGCTCAAGGCAGGCAAGACCGTGATGCGGTGCAAGAAGCTTGAGCTTCTCCATGGTTAGAAGGTTGTTGTCAATAGCAAGTGCGCCCTGCTCAAAGACAGGTGCAAGCTCATGCTGGCAAGGAGCAACCTCGTTATGCTTGGTCTTTGCAGGAATACCCAGCTTCCAGAGCTCGTCATCAAGCTCTTTCATGAAGTTGTTGACGGTTGGACGAATGGCACCAAAGTAGTGCTCGTCAAGCTCCTGACCTTTGCTTGGTTCGCAACCAAAGAGGGTACGACCACAAAGAATAAGGTCAGGGCGCTGCTCAAAGTCTTCCTCTTTGATAAGGAAGTACTCCTGCTCAGGACCAATGTTTGTGACCACGCGAGAAGGCTCTTGTCCAAAGAGTGCAAGAACGCGCTTGGCCTGCTTCTCTAGGGCAACCTGGGAGCGAAGCAGAGGAGTGCGCTTATCCAGAGCTTCTCCGGTGTATGAAATAAATGCAGTTGGAATGCAGAGGACTTCATCTTTGATGAAAGTTGGGCTTGCAGGATCCCAAACCGTGTAACCGCGAGCCTCAAAAGTGGCACGCAGACCTCCAGAAGGGAAGCTTGATGCGTCAGGCTCGCCCTGTACCAGCTCTTTTCCCGAGAAGGACATCAAAATAGTGCCGTTTCCCTGAGGAGTCATAAAGCTATCGTGCTTCTCGGAAGTAATACCTGTGAGAGGCTGGAACCAGTGCGTGAAGTGAGTAGCGCCTTTTTCAAGTGCCCACTCTTTCATGGCATGCGCAACCTCGTTTGCAATGTCGAGGTCAAGCGGTTTGCCGTCCTGGATGACACTACGAAGTTTCTTGTACGTTGGCCTTGGCAGACGTTCTTGCATATCTGCGTCGGTAAAGAGAAGTGAGCCAAATTCCTGAGAAACTTTGTCGTGAGCCACAGCCCCTCCTTGTGGGTAAATGCTGGCAGTTAGTCTGTTTTCTCGCGTGCTAGGCACGTTATGTTGGTTGTTATTTTCGCACGTTTGCCACTGAGAGGGTGGCGAGGATGCAAACAGAAACATAACGATTACAAAAAATTTAGTCGCCGCTAGAAGAGACGTGGGCTTTGTTTCCGGAGGCTCTGGCGCGCATAAGCGAAGAAAGTCTTAGTACAATAGAGGTACACAAACAAAGAGGAGCAGGTATGTCTGATACTACTATGCCAGTTGATACTACAAATCAAAATAATGCTGCGTCATCTGAAGAAGTCGCAGGTAAGCCACGTAGAACCATTGCTGTTATTGACGGAAACTCGCTCATGCATCGAGCGTTCCATGCAATCCGTCAGCCTATGGCAGCACCAGATGGAACGCCAACCGGAGCGCTCTTTGGCTTCTTCAACATGTTTATCAAGCTTGTTGAGTCCTTCTCGCCAGACGGTGTCATTTGTGCCTTTGATAAGGGCAAGCCACAGGTTCGCATTGATATGTTGCCTCAGTACAAGGCTCAGCGTCCTCCTATGGACCCCGCTTTGCACGCACAGTTTCCCATAGTCAAGGAGCTGCTCAAGACGCTGGATGTTCCTGTCTGCCAGCTTGAAGGCTGGGAGGGCGATGACATCTTGGGTACCCTTGCCCGCCGTGGTGAGGCCGAGGGTTACCAGATGCTACTCTTCACGGGTGACCGCGATATGTACCAGCTCTCCACAGAAAACGTCAAGATTGTTTCTACGCGCAAGGGTGTTTCTGACGTCTCAATTATGACTCCAGAGACCGTAGCAGATCTTTATGCTGGCATTACGCCAGAGCTTGTTCCAGATTTCTATGGCCTTAAGGGAGATTCTTCTGACAACATTCCGGGTGTTCCTGGAATTGGCCCTAAGAAAGCCGCTGCTCTGATTGTTGAGTATGGCTCGCTTGACGAGGTTATTGCCCATGCTGACGAGGTCAAGGGTAAGGTGGGAGAAAATCTTCGCGCTCATATTGATGACGCGCTGCTCTCCCGCAAGGTTGCTACTATTCGCACCGATGCACCGCTTGATATCAACCTGGACGATGCTCAGTTCCCAACATTTGACCCAAACAACGTGGTCAAGGCTTTCTCGGCTTTGGGCTTTACGGGCATGACCTCAAGGCTTGCTCGTATGGCTGGTGGGTCTGCCGCTGGCGCAGTTGCACAAACCGCCTCTGCTACACCTGCGTTTCCTATTCCGTCAGAGTATTTGCAGGCAGGAGACGCATCTGCCGCGCTTACTGCTGCAATTGAGAACCAGGAGTGGATTGGCGTTGCTGAGGATTCTGCGGCCGATGCTGGAGCGCTCTTTAGCCTTTCTCGCACACTTTGGGTGTCTACAGAAAAGGCACTTCTTAAATTTGAGGGAGAAAATGCAACCGCAGCGCTCTTGCGCATTTTGCGAGAAGCCCGTGTTGCTGCAGACGATGTCAAGGCGCTGCTACACGAGGTAAGCCCTGTTGATTCGTCTGAGCCACAGAAACTGGATATTGAGACCATTGATTCTGATCGCCTCTTTGACACGGGTGTTGCCGCGTATCTGCTTGAGTCTGATCGTTCAAGCTTTGATATCAACGGCTTGGTTGAGCTGTACTTTGGCTCTGAGCTTCCTGAGCCTACAGATGAGATTCCAGCTGCAGCACTAAGAGCTGTAGCTGCTAGGGCTCTTGTGCCTGTGCTCACTAAAAAGCTTGAAGATGATGGTTCGTATGAGCTGTTTGCTGCGTTTGAAATGCAGCTTTTGCCTGTACTTGCTGCGATGGAGCGTCGTGGTCTCTACGTTGATCCTCAAGAGCTTGCTAAGCAGTCTTTGGAGCTGGGTGAAGATATTGCACAGCGTGTGGCAAGTATTCACCAGACAGCAGGCGAGGATTTTAACTTGGATTCTCCAAGCCAGCTTTCACACATCCTGTTTGACGTGCTCAAGCTTCCAACTTATGGCCTCAAAAAGACGCGCACTGGTTTCTACTCCACCAACGCAAAGGTGCTTGGAGACCTGGCGCAGGAGTACCAGATTGTTGCTGATGTTCTTGAGTATCGTGAGCGTGCCAAGATCAAATCAACTTATCTCGATGCGCTTCCTTCGCTTATTCGTGGCGATAAGCGCATCCACACCACATTCAATCAGACCGTTGCTGCAACAGGAAGGCTTTCCAGCTCTGATCCAAACCTGCAGAACATTCCTACCCGTTCTGAGCTTGGACATCGTGTTCGCACTGCCTTTACCGTTCCCGAGGGCAGTGTGTTTCTCGCCTGCGACTACTCTCAGATTGAGCTTCGCCTGCTTGCGCATCTCTCGGCTGACGAGCACCTGGTAGCAGCATTTAACTCTGGTGCCGATTTCCACGCCGCAACTGCCGCACGCGTCTTTGGCGTGCCTGTTGAAGAGGTCACGCCAGCACTTCGTAGCCGTGCTAAGGCAGTTAACTTTGGCATTGTCTATGGTCAGCAGGCCTTTGGTTTGGCAACGTCTCTTAAGATTTCCCGCAAGGAAGCGCAAGAGATGATTGACCGCTATTTTGACGCATATCCTGGAGTCCGTGCATACCTTGACGATTCCGTCCGTACTGCTCACGAGACTGGTTATGCGATTACCATGTACGGTCGTAAGCGCCACATTAGAGAGTTCAATCAGTCAAATCGCCAGCTCATTGCCTTTGGCGAGCGTACTGCTATGAATCACCCTATGCAGGGAAGTGCTGCAGACATTATCAAAATTGCAATGATTAATGTCGAGAAACGCCTGCGTGATGAGGGTCTTGCGTCAAAGCTGATTCTTCAGATTCACGACGAACTTGACTTGGAAGTTCCAGAGTCAGAGATTGAGACAGTCTCTGCGTTGGTAAAAGAGACCATGGAAGACGTTGTTACCCTGCGTGTCCCTCTGATTGCTGATGTCAGCTATGGCTCCAATTGGGCTGAGGCAAAGTAAACACTTAAGAGGCGCGTTCTAGAGGAGATTTGGTATGGAGGCTGCAACCTCATATATGCACGTCACAGTCTATACAGACGGTGCGTCTCGAGGAAACCCTGGTCCTGGTGGCTACGGGGCCGTGCTTCTATATACCGATCCCTCCGGCCAGCAGCATACAAAAGAGTTCAGCCAGGGTTATAAATCCACTACAAATAACCGTATGGAGCTCCTTGGCGTCATTGTTGCACTTGAGGCTCTTAAGCGCCCCTGCCAGGTAGAGCTCTATTCCGATTCAAAGTACGTAGTTGATGCGTTTAATCAAAAATGGGTCTCGGGGTGGATTAGAAAAGGCTGGAAAACGGCTTCTAAAGAGCCTGTCAAAAACGTAGACCTTTGGAAGCGTTTGCTTTCCGCCATGGAAGACCATGAGGTAAGTTTCAAGTGGGTCAAGGGCCACGCAGGTCATCCACTTAACGAGCGTTGCGATCAGCTGGCAACTGAAGCTGCTGACGGCTCCAATCTTCTTGACGACCAAGGTTTCTTCGCGGATCAGCCATTGCTGTAACGCACATGCTTGGACGAGAAGCTCTTCTCGCCCTACGTGCTCTCTACAAGAAAACAGCCGCCTGAGTGGGCGGCTGTTCTTAGTTGCATGAGGCGATTAACTGTTAGTAACCGAATACGGCATAGCCAACAAGACCTGGTCCGGTATGGACAAGAAGGTCCGAGCCAGCCTCGACATACCTAAAGTCGGTGACATTAGGGATTGCTTCTTTAATCATGGCTTCCATTTCGGAGTAAATGATATTTGGCGCAGAGCAGCAAATTCCCACATGGACGCGGTCAAATTGCTGAGCAAAGGCTGCTCCTAGAGCAATCTGTCCTGCAAGAGACTTCTGCCAACCGCGAGTCTTCTTGGCAATGGTGTATTTGCCGTTCTCATCGCAGGTAAGAACAGGTTTGATGTTTAACATGGAACCAATGCGATAAATTGCCTCAGAAATGCGGCCACCCTTACGTAGATACTCAAGGCTTGGAACGGAGAAGTATACGCGTGTGTTCAGAGAAGCCTGATCAAGTTTGGCGCCAATCTCCTCAAGAGAAAGGCCCTGCTCAATAAGGTGTTGAGCCTCAATAACAATAAGGCCAGAAGCAATGCCAATGTTTTTGGTATCAACAACATAAATAGGGAAGTCTGTAATGGACTCTGCAATCATGCGAGCAGTATCGCAGGTAGCAGAAAGTCCAGAAGAGATAGCAACGTAAACAGCACCCTCGTAACCTGCTGCTTTTGCATCATCAAAGGCAGCTTTAATTCCTTCAGGAGAAGGAAGCGAAGTCTTTGGAACCTCTTCTTCAAAGCGAGCAACAAGCTCAGCTGGCGTGATGGTAATACCAGACTCGTAGGAAGAGCCGTCAGAATAGTTAATGCGAAGTGGGGTGATACGAATATTGTGTTCAGCAACAAAATCAGGTGGGACATTAGTTCCTGAGTCTGTGATGATGGCAATTCGCTTAGTGTCCATTATCCGCTCCAAATATATACGTGCTACAAGTAGCTAAACGTTGACTTTCTATTACCCACATTTTACATAGAGATATACCCCGTTTTCTTGAGATATGACAAGTTGCCCTCAACGGTAGGTAGACGGTACACTAGGCATATACATCGAGAAAAACTTGCATAGCTAACGGTCAATACCATTTAGATAAAGAGAGAACGGCAGATAATGTCTAGTATTTATAGAGAGCCCGCAGTTGTAAGAAGAATTAGTCAGCGCTCTTCTCTAAAGAAAATCACCTCTAACAGCACTATTGCAGCAGCAGTCATGGTGCTTGCAGCATTAATTGCACTAGTCGTTGCCAATTCTCCTGCTCATGAGGTGGTTCGAGAAATTCTTGAAGTCCAAATGAGTTTCTCGCTTGGAATGATTCATGCGCATATAGCTCTAGAAACCTTTGTGAATGACTTCCTTATGGCAATCTTCTTCCTACTTGTAGGCATTGAGCTCAAGTATGAAGTAACTGTTGGCCAGCTCAGAAAGCCAAGACAGGCAATGCTTCCTATGCTTGCCGCTGTCGGTGGTGTTGCAGTTCCTGCCCTTATTTATCTGGCGCTTAACGCAAGCACTGCCCCTCATGGATGGGCAACACCAATTGCAACCGATATTGCCTTTGCGCTGGGTGTCATGTCGCTGTTGGGCAACAGAATTAGTCCGCAAACCAAGGTCTTTTTCCAAACACTTGCAATTGCTGATGATATCCTGGCCATTGTGGTCATTGCGCTTTTCTATGGTCACACGCCAGATATTGCCTGGTTAGCAGCTTCTCTTGGAGTACTTGTCATTTTGTGGGGAATGAATCGCCTGAAGATTTACTCTTCTGGTCCGTATTTGCTTGTTGGCTTGGTTCTTTGGGTCTGCATGTATCACTCAGGAATTCACGCTACTCTTGCGGGCGTTCTCCTTGCCTTCTTCTTGCCATCTCACTCTGATGTTCGCTTGAGCAAGCTGGGAAGCTGGCTTTCAAGACGCGCTCGTGAGCTTGACGATCACTACGACGATGAGCATCACGTTTTGGGTCAGCATGACTTTACACATGGTGCTAACTCTATTGAGCAGGTCATGCACCACGTAACTCCACCGCTTCAGCGTGTTGAGCACTATATTTCCGTCTTTGTAAACTTTGTTGTTCTGCCTATTTTTGCGTTTGTAAACGCGCAGATTACGTTGGTGGGAGCAGATTTCGTTGCTCTATTGAGCAGCTCTATTGCACATGGCGTTTTCTTTGGTGCCGTTCTTGGTAAGCCACTAGGAATTATTTTTGTAACGTTGTTGCTGGTCAAATGTAAGATTTGCAAGCTTCCTGCAAAAGTTGATTGGATTCAGATTACTGCCGTAGGTCTTATGGGCGGCCTTGGCTTTACCATGTCAATTCTTATCTCTAATCTTGCATTCCCCGATGCAGAGGAGATTCTTGCAGCTAAAGTAGCTGTTCTCGCTGCTTCGTTTGCTTCTGCAATCTTGGGTTTACTTTTTGTACACCTCGCAGAGTTCTATAAGCACCAAAGGCAGAACAATATAAAGGAAGATTAAGACTACTCGACCGTGCCGTAGGTAAAGCCCCAACCGTGCGCCGTAACAATTGAGTTAATCTGATCGCAGAGGCGAGCACGGACATATGTGCCAGAGGGAATCAACTCAATAACTTCTTGCAAATCTTCTTCAAGATCGTCTACTTCAGCTTGAATCAGCACGTCAACCTTAGTGACTGTGCCCGAAGGCTTGCGCTTATAAAGATTATCAACAAGGTGCTGGAGCTCGCCATATGCCTCCGAGCGCATGCCAGGCTGTGCAGAATTTGCCATGATTCTCCTTGTCGCGTCGATTTTCAAATCACCTATACTTTGTATCACGCAGAGACCGAAAAGGGGAGTGTCATGTTTGAGCTAGTTTCTCGCGAGCTGTTCCAGCCAAAGTCAACCTCTGAGCAAAACGCTTATCAGAAGATGAGCGATGCTGAGCTTAACCAGGCTCTTGAGCTTATTGGACAAGAAGCTCGTGCACTTGGCGAGAAAAACCTCAAGCTTGATATGGCGCGCGGAAAGCCAAGCCCTGCACAGACAGCGTTGTCTAAGCCTCTGCTTGACGAGCTGAACTCTACTTCTGACCTGACTGACAGCGGCTCTTTTGCAGACAACTATGGAGACCCTTGGGGTCTTCCTTCTGCGCGAGCTTTTGCTGCAGAGCTCACAGGCGTACCTGCTGATCAGGTCATCGTAAACGGCTCTTCAAGCCTTAACCTTATGCACGACATCATTTCTCATGCCGTAACCCACGGTCTTTCTGGTCAGCCTTCTTGGGCAGAGCAAATGGCGGCTGCAAAGGCTCAGGGTACCACGCTCAAGTTCCTGTGTCCTGCTCCCGGTTATGACCGTCATTTTGCTATTACACAGCATTATGGATTTGAAAACGTTGCCGTACCTATGACTGAGGATGGTCCAAATATGGACGTGGTCAAGGAGCTTGTTGAGAACGACAGCTCTGTTAAGGGAATTTGGTGTGTGCCGCGTTTTGCCAACCCAACTGGCATTACCTATTCAGATGAGGTAGTCCGTGCGTTTGCAAGCCTCAAACCTGCGGCTCCTGACTTTAGAATCTTCTGGGATAACGCCTATGCAATTCACGCCTTTGTACCAGAATCTGAGGCTCCTCAGCTCTTAAATATCTTTGATGCACTTTCAGAGGTTGCTGCAGGTGGTGCTCAAAAGAATCTGGTAATTGCTTTTGCTTCAACGGCAAAGGTAACCTTCCCAAGCTCAGGCATGGCATGGGTTGCCGCAAGCCCTGCGGACATTAAAGAAATCCAGAGCGCGCTCAAGGTTGCTCGCGTTTCTCCCGAGAAGATCTCTCAGCTGGCGCATGTACGTTTCCTCAAAGATGCGCACGGCATTGAAGCTCATATGCAAAAGCATGCTGAGTTGCTCCGACCACGTTTTGATCTGGTGGAACGCAAGCTGCAGGAAGGACTGGGCGATTTAGCTGTTGCAACCTGGTCTCATCCTAAGGGCGGATACTTTGTCTCATTTGATGGTCCTGTTGGCTCTGCGCGTGCAATTGTTTCTCGCGCACATGAGCTTGGCGTTACTATGACATCTGCAGGTGCTACGTGGCCAAGTGGCAAGGACCCCTTTGACACTAATATCAGAATTGCTCCAAGTTACCCAACGTTGGAAGAGCTTGATGCAGCGCTCGATGTGTTTATTGTTGCTGTTAAACAGGTAAGTGCTCGACTTGCAAAAGTTGATCGTGGTCAAAGTGTCTGGGGATAGCTTGTGTAACTTTGGTATTTACTTTGAAAGTAGACCCATTCTGCCGTATCTTGATTAACTATGTTTAGAAAAAGCGATTGGATGTTGAATGCCAACTAATACTTCAAAGCCAGAACTTACACCAGAACAGAAGGCAGAAAAAGAGCTGGTTGCCATGGCAAACCAGACAGCAAAAAAGAAGGCAAAGGACCGCAAGCCCGACGAGGCTCCTAAAAAGCCAGGTCCTTCTACAGGCATGAAGATTGCCATTGGCGTATTCTCGCTCTTTATTGCTATATCTATGATGTTGCCTTCTCTTGCCAGCATTTTCTCTAACTCGCAAAAGCAGCATCAGGCTCAGCAGAATTCTCCTGAGGCTATTAACCAGGTCTATCAGAAGCAGGCAGAAGAAAAAGAGTCTGCCATTCAGTCCAACCCAGATAATCTGCCAGCACATCTTGATTTGGCTCGTACGTATTTAGGTTGGGGAATGGCGCTTAAGAGTTCTTCTCAAGATGATTCCGTTCAGAAGCAGTCTTTGCAGCTGATTAACAAAGCAATTGCCGAGTACGATACGTATCTTGCTTCAAATGATTCTGATGAGGTCCGTGTTAATAGGGCAATTGCCCAGTTCTACGCAGGAGACCAAACAGGTGCTGTTGAGGCACTTAAGGCAGTAACGGATCGCTCTCCAGATTATGCTAACGGTTGGCTTAATTTGGGAATGATGTATCGTGTTACTGATCAAGTAGATCTTGCAAAAGAGGCACTGCAGAAGGCAATTGAAAAGGATTCCGATAATAGCGCCGGTGTGAGGGATAATGCACAGAAAGTTCTTGATGCATTAAACGGAAACACCTCTACCTCTTCAAATAACACCAAGTAAGGAGGAGTTATGGCACTAGAGATAAGCTCTGAAATTACAGATGAAAAGGCCATTATTCGCATTGAGGGCGAGGTAGACGTATCAAACGCCTCTGAGCTTCGCGATGCTTTGGATACCGCGCTCGCCGATGGAGCAAAAGAAGTTGAAGCTGATTTTGCTGAGGTAGCTTATATTGATTCGACGGGTATTGGCGTTTTAGTGGGTGCCGCACATCGAGCACAAGAGAGTGGTTCCGTGCTTATTGTTGCAAACCCTCAGAAAAACGTGGAGCGTGTCTTTACGCTTCTTGGGGTTGATAAAGACCTTAACGTTCGCAAGTAGGTTTGGTAACTTGCAAGCTCTTTGAGAAACGGTTCAAAGAGCTTGTTTATGTTTGTTCCAGAAAGGTATTGCTTGTGTTTGGCATTGGAGAAACAGAGCTCGTACTAATTTTGCTCTTTGCATTTTTAGTATTTGGTCCTGATAAATTACCTGGTATGGGTCGCACGCTTGGCCGCGCTCTTAGACAGTTCCAGAACGCGCAAGAAGGCTTTAATAAAGTTGTCCGTGCAGACTTACTTGACCCTGCAGCGGATGCACTTCACGAGAAGCCCAAGCGCTCCGAGCAGCTCAAAAATGCTGCATCTGATGCTGACCGCGAGGATACTGACCATCAGGAGACCTTTGCTGAGCGTCGTGCTCGCCTCAAGGAGGAGCGTGAGGCAGCTGAGAAGGTTGCTGCTGAGGCAGCTGAGCAGAGCAAGCAGGCCGAGCAGACCCAGGAGGCTGAGCAGCCAGAGGCCGTTTCTGCTGAAGAAGCTCCTGCTGCTGCACCACAAGCTACGTCTTCTGTTGCTTTCTCCGATGATTCTACAGAGGCAACTAAGCACGTGGCACCTAAGGCTGCAGAAGAAACTCCTGCTGCAGCTCCATCTGCAAAAGACCTCTATAACCTTGGATCTGCACGTTCTTCTCGCTCTATAGCAGAAGACAAGAAAGAAGAAGTTGCTGGAGAGGAGGGAGAAAGCCAGGACGCATAAGTCCAGCTTTCGTGTGTAATGCCTATTACTCCAGCTCGTATGCCACTTTTTGATCACCTGGGAGAACTCCGTCGTCGTGTGACCATTGTGGTGGTATCGCTTTTTGTTACCGCAATCATTATTTATTTTGCTACACCTGCACTGATTGAGATTTTGATTGACCCTATCAGGGAGTTTTTAACCGACGGTAAGCTTACGGTTATCTCGGTCCTTGGTGGATTTAGTATCAGGTTTAAGGTAGCTTTCTTTTTCTCGGTGATTATCTGCACACCTATTATCATCTGGGAGATTATGGCTTTCTTCTTGCCTGCACTTAACGCTAAAGAGCGCAAGTGGGTTGTTCCTACCGTGGCAGCCATGATTACCTTGTTCTTCTTGGGTATGCTGTTCTGCTACTTCATCATTTTGAACACCGCAATTGGTTGGATGATTGGCCAGTCGCAGGAGTTTGCAGGAACCATTAACGAAGCAAGCGATTATCTCAACATTATTATGATGTTTGAGATTGGCTTTGGCGTTGCGTTCCAGCTTCCACTAGTTATCTTCTACCTGGCTATTCTTCACCTTGTTCCTTACAAGGATATGCGTGAGCAGTGGCGCTATGTCTATGTTGGCCTGATGATTCTTTCTGCAGTAGTCACTCCTGATGCTTCGCCTGTCACCATGATTTTGATGTTTGCGGCTCTTATTCTGCTGTACGAAGTTGCTCTGGCAGTTGCTCGTTACGTCATTATTGCTCGTGATGGCAAGGCTGCTCTTAAGTGGAGCCGCGAGGACTACGAGCAGCATGAGCTAGACAAAATCTAATAGTTTCATTTTTACTTTGGAGAGTGTTGTTCTTTGATTCTAGTTGTTACCGAGAAAAACGACGCAGCGCAGCAGATTGCTCGCCTTCTGTCTGAATCGGGTAAGCCTGAGACAGACAAGGTATACAACACTCCTGTTTATCGTTTTAGACGTGGCGGAGAAGACCATGTTGCTATTGGTCTTCGCGGTCATATTCTGCAGCCGGATTTTCCTTTGGCTCTCAAGTTTGACAAGGAAGAGGGCTGGTACGGAGAAACTGCAGAAGGGGAGCACCTTCCTGCAGATGTTCCAGATGGCCTTGAGCGTCCTCCTTATAAGGTTAAGCGCAAGCCTTTTATGGCAGATGGCGTTGACCTTAAGGGTTGGAAAATCCCTAGCTTGCCCTATTTGATTTGGGCTCCTGTAGATAAACAACCTGCAGAAAAAGAGATTATTCGAGCCCTCAAGAATCTTGCTAAGAAGGCAGAGTCTGTCATTATCGGCACAGACTTTGACCGCGAGGGAGAGCTTATTGGCTCTGATGCGCTGGCACAGGTTCTCTCGGTTAATCCTAATCTGGCAGTATTTCGTGCACGCTACTCTGCCTTTACTAAGACAGAGATTGAGACCGCCTTCAATAACCTGGTAGACCTTGATTACAACCTGGCTGCCGCAGGCGAGTCCAGACAGTATATCGACCTCATCTGGGGTGCTGTACTAACCCGTTATCTGACCACCGCACGTTTTGGCGGTTTGGGCAATACACGCTCTGCTGGTCGTGTTCAGACTCCTACGCTGGCACTTGTTGTTGAGCGTGAGCGTGAGCGCTTGGCATTTAAGCCAGAAGATTATTGGGTTATTTCTGGTGTTGCTGCTCCAGAAGATGATGCGGAAGCAACCTTCAAGATGGTTCACCAGACCGCAAGGTTCTGGGATCAAGCTGAAGCAGATGCAGCTTACGCCGTTGTTAAAGATCGGACGCAGGCAACGGTTGTCCAGATTGAATCTCGTAGCAGAAAGCAGCAGCCACCAGCTCCGTTTAACACCACGTCGCTGCAGGCAGCTGCGGCTGCAGAGGGTATCTCGCCAGCTAGAACTATGCGTTTGGCAGAGTCTCTGTACATGGACGGCTTGATTTCATACCCGCGTGTTGATAACACCGTTTATCCAAGTTCTCTTGACTTGAAGGACTGCGTCCATACATTATCTGCAGTTCCTCAGTATGCTCCTACCTGCAAAAAACTTTTGGGTCAGGCAAAGCTTCATGCCACTCGTGGAAAGCAGGAGTCTACTGACCACCCACCAATTTATCCAACAGCAGCTGCAAATCCAGATGCTTTGCAGCCTGCGGCTTGGAAGCTTTATAACTTAATTGCTCGTAGATTCCTTGCAACTCTTATGGGTCCGGCTACTATGAGCGGCACTAAGATTACGCTTGATGTTGCAGGTCAGCCCTTTGTTGCAAATGGAACAGTCTTGGCTGAGCCAGGCTTTAGAGAGATTTATCCCTTTGGCCTTAAGAAAGACGATCAGATTCCTGATGTCGGTGAGGGAGAGATTGTCTCTATTAAGTCTTTGTCGCTTGATGCAAAGCAGACAGAGCCACCTGCTCGCTATAGCCAGGGCAAACTTATTCAAGAGATGGAGAAGCGCGGTCTGGGTACAAAGTCTACGCGTGCCTCCATTATTGATACGCTCTACCAGCGTAAATATCTCAAAAATGATCCTGTTGAGCCAAGTCAGCTTGGTATGGCAATTGTTGATGCGCTTTCGCAGTTTGCACCACACATTACCTCGCCTGACATGACAGCAGAGCTTGAGTCCGATATGACAAGCGTTGCTGAGGGCAAAGACACGCGTGATGGTGTTGTAACTCACTCAAGAGCGCTGCTTGCGGGCATGATTGATACGCTCATTGATCATAAAGAAGACTTGTCTGAGGCCATTGCTGATGCAGTTACTGCTGACGCAAAGGTGGGAACCTGCCCTAAGTGCGGCAAAGATTTGGTTGCTAAGAGCTCTCTGAAGACTCGTGGAAGCTTTGTTGGCTGCATGGGTTGGCCAGACTGCGATGTTACCTATCCACTGCCTCAGGGACGTGTTGAGCCGCTTGAGGGAGAGGCTGGCGTCTGCCCAGAGTGCGGTGCTCCTCGCGTAAAGGTGCAACCGTTTAGGCAGCGTGCGTATGAGACTTGCATCAATCCGGCTTGCCCTACAAACGCAGAGCCAGACCTTATTGTGGGCGAGTGTCCAACTTGTAAGGCTAACGACAAGCACGGCGATTTGGTAGCGCACAAGTCCGAGCGCACGGGCAAGCGTTTTATCCGCTGCACTAACTATGAGGAGTGCGAGACAAGCTATCCTCTACCAGCTCGTGGAAAGCTCGAGAAGACCGATGAGGTCTGCCCAGACTGCGGCGCTCCTATGGTGGTTGTTACCACCCAGCGCGGCCCTTGGAAGCTGTGTCCAAACTACGATTGCCCTGGTAAAGAAAAGAAAACTGCCCCGCGTAGAGGCGCTCGTAAGAGTACTAAGAGCACCAAATCCACCAAGGCAGCAAAAAAGTAAACGTATGACGGTGCATCGAGAGGTGCACCGTTTTCGGAAGAACGAGCGTCCCTCTCCAACGCCCGCTCCATACGTATTTTTACCCATTTTTGAGCGCTTTTCATGTGGAAATACGTAAAACCTTTAGAATATTCATGGCGAGAAACACAATCTGCTTGTATCGTGAGATAGTTAAGAGGGAGGGAAGCATGAACAAAAGCACACGTACATCTCAAGGTTTGTTTATCACGCTTGAAGGCGTTGATGGCTGTGGCAAGTCAACACAAGCTTCTCTTCTGCGAGAAGACCTTGAAGCTCTTGGCTTTGACGTGGTCTTTGTTCGCGAACCCGGCGGAACTGCTATTTCTGAGCAGATTAGAGGCGTTGTTCTTAACCCAGAAAACGATGCTATGTGTGATGAGTGTGAGTTGCTTCTCTACGAAGCAAGTCGTGCTCAGCTGGTAGGAGAGGTTATCCGCCCAGCTCTAGCTGCCGCAAAGATTGTCTTATGCGATCGTTTCTACGATTCCACCTATGCGTATCAAGCAGCTGGTCGCGGTCTTGATACAGACCTTGTACACCGTGCAAATCGTTTGGGAAGCTGTGGGGTTTCTCCTGATAGAACCCTTGTCTTTATGCTTGAACCAACAGTTGCTCATGCGCGTGCTACGCAAAATGATGCCGATAGGCTAGAAGCAGAAGGCGTTGCCTTCCAGGAGCGTGTTTTTGCTGGTTATAAGCAACTTCTGCAAGATGAGCCTGAGCGTGTAAAAGCCGTTGATGCAGATGGCAGTATTGACGAGGTCCGTGCGCGCACCCGTCAGCTGTTAGCTGATCTGATTCCTGGTATTTGTGAGCTTGGTGAGTGATTCGTTTATGACTCAAGAGAGCGCACATATTACGCAGAACACCTATCCACTTCCTCAGGCATTAACGCGCCTTCAGGATCAACCTCAGGTTCAGAACTTGCTTGCGCGTGCACTGCATGAGCATAAGCTTGCTCATGCCTATCTGTTTGTAGGTGCTCCTGGTTCCGGTAAAGGTCTTGCAGCTAAAGCTTTGGCGCAGTGCGTGCTTTGCGCTCAGGGCGGTGACGCTGCCTGTGACGACTGCATTCGTATTTCTCGCGGTACTCACCCTGACGTGCACGTACTTACCCCAGCTTCCGCAAATGGCTACCTCATTGAGCAGATTCGTCAGCTCATCGCTGATGTTAGTCTGGCGCCTATGCGCTCAACTCATAAGATTTACGTGATTGACCGCGCTGATTTGCTCAGAGAAAATTCTGCAAATGCACTGCTCAAAACTATTGAAGAGCCACCTGTAGATACCATCTTTATTCTGTCTGCACGTTCTTCTTCTGCGGTGCTTCCCACCATTGTTTCTCGTTGTCAGGTAGTTGCGTTTAGAACGCTCACTGACGCTGCTGCTAAAGCCGCTATTATGCGAGAGATTTCCGCCACAGAGCAGGAAGCTCGTATTGCGCTTGCAGCAACAGGAACCCCTGGTAGAGCTGTGGAGTTTTTGCAGTCTGCTACGCGCAAAAATATTCGTAGACAGCTTATTGATGTTTTTGGCAACTTGCTTAGAAACGACTCGTGGGATGTGCTTACTTCCGCAAAAGAGCTGATAGAAGCTGCAAAAATTCCTCTTGGTGACGTAAGACGTGCCCAAGAAGAAGCGCTTGCCCAAAACGAGGACTTTCTTACCAGTGCTGCGTTAAAGCAGGTTGAAGCTGCCAATAAGCGAGAACTCACAGCACGCGAACGTTCGGGTA
>ERZ773265.364-NODE-364-length-29138-cov-67.718427_pt1 | contig 29138 bp, 26 predicted proteins | sample MGYA00580512_ERZ773265 | MGnify/ENA primary metagenome ERZ773265 (study PRJEB29015, sample SAMEA2738169) | human oral metagenome | biome: human oral; feature: human-associated habitat; material: saliva | place: China | collected 2183 ... | reverse complement strand
CAAACACGCACAGCGCCGGGTGGAGGATACAGAAATGCTAGGGTAGAAAGATGCCTACGCAGAAGAACCCGCAGAACCGAGTAGAAGCAGCCCAGCCCGCCGAACACAGCGCTACTGAGCACAGCGCCATCGACAGCGTGCACCGCGTCGTCAACGTGTGCGCCGTAGCCATCCGCGACGAGCGGGGGTACGTACTCACCGTGCGCAAGCAGGGCAGCGACGGGTTCATGATGCCCGGCGGCAAACCCGAACCGGGGGAGACCCCGCTACAGACCGCCTGCCGCGAAGTGAGCGAAGAAATCGGCCTGACCCCCGACCCCGTCCGGATGCGCTACCTCGGCACCCTGGAGGCCGCCGCGCTCAACGAGTCCGGCTTTACGGTGCGCGCCGAAACCTTCGAGTATGCCCCCACCGACGAGCAGTACGAGCAGCTGGCTACGCTGGTGCCGCAGGCCGAAATTGCCGAGCTGCGCTGGGTCGATCCCGCCATGGCCCGCCCTTCAGATATCGCCGCGCAGGCACCGCTGAATACCGAGCAGATTTTCCCGCTGCTGGCGGCCACTCCGGTTCCGCGGGGCTAGCGTATCGGTGGACCCGGCGGCCTGGAGCCCCCGTTTTATCCACAGGGCTACCCTGCACACATGAGGTACACAGGTACGTCCGGTACCCTCAACAACAGACAACCCATAGAAGGCGGGGCGCAACGCCGCGCACCCGCTGCACAACCCAAGGAGAACCATGAAGAAGACTGACTACAACCTCGCCGTCTACTGCGGCGCACGCTCCGGCAACGACCCGCTCTTCACCGAGCGCGCCCGCGAGCTCGGCACCCTCTGCGCCCAGAACAATATTGGCGTGGTCTACGGCGGCGGCCGCACCGGCCTGATGGGCACCGTCGCGGGCGCGACCCTGGATGCCGGCGGCGTGGTCTACGGCGTGGTCACCCACAAGCTGGTCGGTCTGGAGGGCGTCTACCCCGGCCAGACCACCCTCGACATTGTGGACACCATGCACCAGCGCAAAATCGCCATGATCGAGAAGGCCGACGCTTTCGTCGCCATGCCCGGCGGCCCCGGCACCCTGGAAGAGTTCTTCGAGGTGTTCAGCTGGCAGTTCCTCGACATCCACTCCAAGCCGGTTGCGCTGCTGAACGTGAGCGGCTACTGGGATAAGCTCATCGACGCGATGCACTACATGGCCTCCACCGGCCTGCTGAACGAGCGCTACCTGGACGAACTCATTATCGCGACCACTCCCGAGGAGCTGCTGGATGCGCTCGCCAAGGACCTAGAGCGCCGCGCCGCCACAAAGACCAACGCAGAAAGCTAAACTGCCATGGCCAATACCCTGCTACTGACTTACTTCGGACCGTTCCCCGGCGTGCCCGTCAACCCCACCGTGGCGCTCGCAGAAGGCGCCGTGCGGGCGCTGAATACCGCCCGCCCGGACCTGCGCGTCGTGGCCCGCGAGCTGCCCGTCAGCTACGACGGATCCAGCGCCGCACTGCGCGCCGCCCTGCAGGAAGTGCAGCCCGACGCGCTCATCAGCCTGGGCGTGGCGGTCGGCCGCGATGTGGTGAGCCTCGAGCAGGTCGCCATCAACCTGGACTCCGCGGGCATTGAGGATAACGACGGCGACCAGCGCTGCGATGAGCCGATCGCCCCGGGCGGTCAGGAGGCGTACTTCTCCTCCCTGCCGGTGCGCGCTGGCTACGAGCGCCTGCGCGCGGCGGGGGAACCCGTCGAGATCTCGTACACCGCCGGAACCTACGTGTGCAACCACGTGTTCTACGAGGGCCAGCGCATCACTCGCGAGTTGGGGCTGAGTATCCCCGCCGGATTCGTGCACGTGCCCGCAATCTGTGCTGATGGTGAAGAGGATGCCGACGGCGAAGAGGCCACCGAGGGTGTGGAGCTGACCGCCCACCGCGACGCCGGTGGCGTGGTTCGCGACGAGCAGGGCGTGCCGTACCTGCCCGAGTCCACCGTGGTGCGCATTATCGCCGAGATTGCCTCGGACACCCTGCCCGCGGTGGACTAGCAACACGGTATTGAGCTAGAAGATACAACAAAACCGCCGGATAGCCTCCCGATGTGGGAGCCTATCCGGCGGTTTGTGCATCCTACGCCCGCAGGTTATAAAACCCTCGAGCGTAAGTTTGAGCTACTACTTGGTGCGGTTCTTCAGGTAGTAGTCAATCAGCGAAGCGGTCGAAGAATCCTGACGCTCCAGAACCTCGCGGTCACCCTCGATAGCGGGAACCAGGTCCAGGGCCAGCTTCTTGCCCAGCTCAACACCCCACTGGTCGAAGGAATCGATGCCCCACACAACACCCTGAACGAAGGTGATGTGCTCGTACAGGGCAATCAGGGAGCCCAGAACGCGCGGGGTCAGGCGCGGCGCCATGATGGAGGTGGAGGGGCGGTTACCGCTGAAGATACGTGCGTTGACCACGTGCTCCGCGGTGCCCTCTGCGCGGACCTCTTCCTCGGTCTTGCCGAAGGCGAGAGCCTGGGTCTGGGCGAAGAAGTTAGCCAGGAACAGCTCGTGAACGTCCTGCTCGCCGTCCTTGGTCGGGTGGACCGGGTTGGCGAATGCCAGGAAGTCCGCAGGAATCAGGCGGGTGCCCTGGTGAATCAGCTGGTAGAAGGCGTGCTGGCCGTTGGTGCCGGGCTCGCCCCAGAACACTTCACCGGTTGCGTAGTTGACGAAGGAGCCGTCTGCGCGAACGGACTTGCCGTTGGACTCCATGGTCAGCTGCTGCAGGTAGGCGGGGAAGCGGTGCAGGTACTGGTCATAGGGCAGAACCGCGTGGGTCTCTGCACCCAGGAAATTCACGTTCCAGATGTTCAGCAGACCCATCAGAACGGGGACGTTCTGGGCCAGGGGAGCGGTGCGGAAGTGCTCATCCATAGCGTGGAAGCCAGCGAGGAAGTCAGCGAAGACCTTCGGGCCGAAAACAATAGCCAGGGAGGTACCGATAGCGGAGTCCACGGAGTAGCGGCCGCCCACCCAATCCCAGAAGCCGAAAGCGTTCTCGGGGTCAATGCCGAATGCTGCGACCTTATCGAGCGCGGTGGAGACAGCCACGAAGTGCTTAGCCACGGCCTCGGATGCTTCCTTACCTTCCAGAGCGCCAGCCTCGCGCAGGGAGGAGATGAGCCACTCGCGGGCCACGCGTGCGTTGGTCAGGGTCTCCAGGGTGCCGAAGGTCTTGGAGGCGACGATGAACAGGGTGGTCTCGGGGTCCAGGTCGGAGACCTTCTCGGCCACGTCGGTCGGGTCAATGTTGGAGATGAAGCGTGCGGTGATGCCCGCATCGGCGTAGGGCTTGAGAGCCTCGTACACCATGACCGGGCCCAGGTCGGAGCCACCGATACCGATGTTCACAACGGTCTCGATGCGCTTGCCGGTGATGCCGGTCCACTCGCCGCTACGCACGCGCTCAGCGAATGCGTAGATCTTCTTCAGCACGGCGTGAACGTCTGCGTCTACGTCCTGGCCGTCAACGGTCAGTGCGGGGGTGTAACCCTCGGGGCGGCGCAGTGCGGTGTGCAGCACGGCGCGGTCCTCGGTGACGTTAATGTGCTCACCGGAGAACATGGCCTCGCGAGCCTGCTCCAGCTTGACCTCTTCGGCGAGCTTGAGCAGCAGCTCAACGGTCTCGGAGGTAATCAGGTTCTTGGAAAGGTCAACGTGCAACTCGTCAGCGGTGAAGCTGAACTTCTCGGCACGGGCGGGGTCGGCGGCAAACCACTCGCGCAGGTTCGGGGTGAGAGCCTTGTGGTGAGCGGACAGAGCCGACCAGGCAGAGGTGGTCGTGGGGTCAATAGAAGTAGTCATGCTTCCATTCTCTTATTTTCGGGAGCCGCTGTCACCTCTTTCGAGGGTGATGTGGGACGATACAGCGAAAAAATCGAAAATGGACACCCGGTGAGCCCGTTTGCACCTCGGTAGGCAATCTGTAGAGGTTGAAAAGAATGGTTTGGCTTGTCAGAGGCATATCTAGGGGATGGACGGATATACCTCAAGAAAATGGGAGATGCCCCACAAACATTGAACTTTCACTTTAAAAAACATTAGACCGGGCTGAATAATGCCTGGGATGCAGAAACACCTCGAGGATCACTCCCTCAACGCGTTCCCAGGCACTTTGTGAGATACCCCGCCCGGTACGACTTTTGGGGCAGGGAACGATTTTCTACTCTCAAACACAGCACTCAGGACAACACAACATAGCTTTTAACCAGGGGGTTCGTGTGCCCAAGAACGGCCGGAACCCTCCCCACGAGTCTTTCTTGGAAAGCCGCGGTTTCCGCCCCGAAATCCAGGGTCTGCGTGCTTTTGCCGTGCTCCTCGTCGTGGTTTACCACGTCTGGGTGGGCAAGGTTTCCGGCGGTGTGGATGTCTTCCTGTTCATTTCCACATTCCTGCTTTCGCTCTCCTTCATGCGGAAGATCAACGAGGGTAAGCCCCTCAATCTCCTCAACTACTGGACCCATGTGTTCACCCGCCGGCTACCCGCAGCTTCGGTCGTGATTCTGCTGAACCTGGCCGTCGGCTGGAACCCCCAGGGTCGTAACGCCCAGTCGTAGTACCGGGTAGCGTGCCGAAGCCGTATCCCTCTTATAGAAAGCCTCCTCACCCCGCGTGGCGGAGGGGGCTGTCTGGTGTCAGCAGGCCTTCTCGGCAGACTCCCGTGAGCGGGCAGTGCGGCGGGGGAGTGTCGCGAGACGGAGTAGCATTGGGACTATGCATGAATCAGCCCAGACCGCATCCGACCAGTCCCTCTACCTCGTCGTCTCCCGGTCAGGTGAAACCCTGACCAACCCGGACGGCACCGTGCACTACGTGCGCGTCCTGCCCCGCACCCTGGCCGAAGAAGGTGCCGTGCTGGGCCGCACCGCGCTCCGACCGAACCCCGTTCTAGAGCCAGACCTCATCCCCGGGCTCAACGCGAGGGAAGGCGCGCGCGATGAGCACGCACCCGCAACGGCTGCTCCGGCGGCGGGCACCCCGACGGCCGAGGCGCACGCCCTCTACTGCGAGGACGACACTCTTCAGGCCGTCGCAGCAGAACTCAACACCGCCGAACCGAACAGTCAGGAGGGACCCGTGCAGGCCTCCTCCAGCGGCTTCCGCTACTACCCGGTGCACCGCGACCCGCTCGGCCGCGCCCGCTACGCCGCTGCCCTGGCCCGCCGCGACTACCTCATCGAAATGCGGTACTCCGCCTACACCGGTGAAGAAGCCCCCATCGGCCGCAAGGGAATCCGCCGCACCGCATCCGGCGAAATGGTCTTTCCCCGCATCGAACCGGCCGTCATGGGCCTGGTCATGAGCCGCGACGGCGAGCGCGTGCTCCTGGCCAATAACCGCCAGTGGCACCCCAACCGTTTCGCACTCATCGCCGGGTTCGTCGACCCGGGCGAAAACCTCGAGGAGGCCATCGCCCGCGAGGTCTACGAAGAGACCGGCCTGCGCGCGGAACGCAGCGAGTACCGCATGAGCGATGTGTGGCCCTTCCCGCGCTCGCTCATGATCTGCTACCGGGTGACCGTGGACGAGAACGAGCCCATCGTTCACCACGACGGTGAAATTCGAGCCGCCCGCTGGTTTACCGCCGAGCAGCTGCGCGAGGCGATCGCCATCTCGGAGGAACGCGGCAATAGCGGGCAGGACGACCCCGCCAAGCTTGAACTGCCCGGCACCAACGCCGTGGCCCGTCGTATGCTGGATGACTGGCTCGCCGAAAAGCCCTAGTGCTACACTGGTAGCTAAGCCCAACGGAGGGGGGTCCCTTTTGCCGTGCCCGCATACAGCGGAGTTTCACACCCGAAGGTACAGTCGGCAGAAGCGAACAAGGCAGGTTTCTCCAGCTGAGGATTGCCTCCTGCACCCCCGCGCCCGGAGCGCATCAGCCGTTGGCAGGACTATCCCCTAGATTTAAGCGAGAAACTTTACGCATGTCTGAAAACACCGCTTCGCGCCCCGACCTTCGTAATGTGGCCATCGTGGCACACGTTGACCACGGTAAGACCACCATCGTCGACGCGATGCTGCAGCAGACCCACGCCTTCTCTGACCACGCAGATGTTGAAGACCGAGTCATGGACTCCGGCGACCTCGAACGCGAAAAGGGCATTACCATTCTGGCGAAGAACACCACTGTGTTCTACAACGGCCCCTCTGCTAACGGCGAGACCATCACCATCAACGTGGTCGACACCCCCGGCCACGCCGACTTCGGTGGCGAGGTGGAGCGCGGCCTGTCCATGGTTGACGGCGTTGTGCTGCTTGTGGACGCCTCCGAGGGCCCGCTGCCCCAGACCCGCTTCGTGCTGCGTAAGGCACTGGCCGCCAAGCTTCCCGTGATCCTCGTGGTCAACAAGGTGGACCGCCCCGACTCCCGTATCGACGAGGTCGTGAGCGAGTCTATGGACCTGCTGCTGGGCCTGGCCTCCGACCTGGCCGAGGAGGTCCCCGACCTGGACCTGGACGCCGTGCTGAACGTTCCGGTCGTGTACGCCTCCGGTAAGGCCGGCGCCGCCTCCCTGAACCAGCCCGCCGACGGCCAGCTGCCCGACAACGACGACCTCGAGCCGCTGTTCAAGACCATCATCGAGCACGTGCCCGCCCCCACCTACGACCCCAACGAGGTTCTGCAGGCACACGTGACCAACCTGGACTCCTCCCCGTTCCTGGGCCGTCTGGCACTGGTCCGTATCTTCAACGGCACCCTGAAGAAGGGCCAGACCGTCGCCTGGGCACGCCACGACGGCGAGATCAAGAACGTCCGCATCTCCGAGCTGCTGGCCACCAAGGCGCTGGACCGCGTTCCCGCCGAGTCCGCCGGCCCCGGCGAGATTGTCGCGGTTGCGGGTATCGAGGACATCACCATCGGCGAAACCCTGACCGACGCCGAGAACCCCAAGCCCCTGCCGCTAATCAAGGTGGACGACCCCGCGATCTCCATGACCATCGGTATCAACACCTCCCCGCTGGCCGGCCGCGTCAAGGGCGCAAAGGTCACCGCACGTCAGGTGAAGGACCGCCTGGACCGCGAGCTCATCGGTAACGTGTCCATCAAGGTTCTGCCCACCCAGCGCCCGGACGCCTGGGAGGTTCAGGGCCGTGGCGAGCTCGCCCTGGCAATCCTTGTGGAGCAGATGCGCCGCGAGGGCTTCGAGCTGACCGTGGGTAAGCCCCAGGTGGTCACCAAGACCATCGACGGCAAGGTGTACGAGCCCATGGAGCACATGATCATCGACGTGCCCGAGGAGTACCTGGGCGCCGTCACCCAGCTGATGGCATCTCGTAAGGGCCGCATGGAGAACATGGCAAACCACGGTACCGGTTGGGTCCGTATGGAGTTCGCCGTTCCCGCCCGTGGCCTGATTGGCTTCCGCACCCAGTTCCTGACCGAGACCCGCGGTGCCGGCATTTCCTCCTCGTACTCGATTGATCCCGAGCCCTGGGCCGGCGAGATTGAGTACCGCACCAACGGTTCGCTGATTGCTGACCGCGCCGGCGTGGTGACCCCCTACGCGATGATCAACCTGCAGGAGCGCGGCACCTTCTTCGTGGAGCCCACCTCCGAGGTGTACGAGGGCATGATCGTTGGTATGAACTCCCGTGCAGACGACATGGAAGTTAACATCACCAAGGAAAAGAAGCTGACCAACATGCGTTCTTCGACCGCGGACAACTTCGAAAACCTGACCCCGCCGAAGAAGCTGACCCTCGAGGAATCCCTCGAATTCGCCCGCGAGGACGAGTGCGTTGAGGTGACCCCCGAGGCCATCCGTATCCGCAAGGTCATCCTTGACTCCAACGAGCGTGTGCGCGAGTTCCGCCGCCGCGCCCGCGCCAACTAATTGCGCTGACGGTACGACCATCGGGCCGTAGCGTTTCGAAGAGCCGCCGCCACCTTCCGGAAGGAAGAGGGCGGCGGCTCGGCGTATTCGGGCAGGGCGGGGAGCGAAATCGGGACCGCTCAATACTGAGGTGAGCCCACCCCCGCCGCCGTGTAAGATAAGACCGTGTGCTGAGACAGCGTGCACCCCCGCAGACGCCCTGCGCGCGGGGTGAGGCGTGAGCCCCAGAGGCACATCCCAGTCCGTGCGTTATGAGAGGGAATTCCCGTGTCCGCATCCGACAACAGCCCGCAGGAAGCCGAGCAGCAGAAGCCGCAGGAAGCCGCGACCCCCAGCTACCCCACGCAGGGCGAGCGCATCGCATCCGGGGCCAAGCGCGACCTGCTGCCCACAAACTACGATCCGGAGCAGGCGCGCATCCTCTTCGTGCATGCGCACCCCGACGATGAGACCTCCTCGACCGGCGCGACGATGGCATACTACGCGCAGAAGGGCGCCGAGGTGTACCTCATCACCGCAACCCGCGGTGAGCTGGGCGAGGTCATCCCGCCGCAGCTACAGCACCTGGAGGTCGGTAAGCCCGGATGCACCGACAACGGCGAGGCGCTGGGGGAGTACCGCGTGGGCGAGCTGAACGGTGCCCTCGAGGCCCTGGGCGTGCACCGCCACCTCTTCCTCGGTCAGGATCCGGCCACCGCCGAGGGCGTGCCGGCCCTCTACCGCGACTCCGGCATGGCCTGGGGTCCGAACGGTAAGCCCATCGCCAACCCTGTCTCGAGCGATGCCTCGCTGACCGCCCAGCCCCTCGAACCGCAGGCGCAGGCCCTGGTCGCCGCAATTCACGAGATTCAGCCGGATGTGCTGGTCACCTACGACGCCGACGGCGGCTACGGTCACCCCGACCACGTGCGCGTGCACCAAATCGTGAAGCGTGCCCTGGAGATTCTGGGGGATGACGAGGACCGACCGCTGCTTACCTGGGGCATTGAGGGCGAGTACAACCCCGAGGACACCCGCGTGCAGGCCGCTATCTTTGGCGACGGCACCGCCAAGCGAAAGGCTATGGAGGCGCACCGCACCCAGATTACGGTGCTGGACGATAAGACCTTCGAGTACTCGAATAAGGTGCCGCAGAAGATTTCTGCCGTCGAGACCTACCGCGTGCTCGACGGCGACCCCACCCGTACCGTCACCCCGAAGCCGCAGGAGGCGGGGCTCGTCTCCACGGTGCTGACCGGCATGATTCTGGGCACCGTGGCGGCCGTCGCCGGTTCCATCTACCACGCTTGGGTTGTGTACGCAGGCGATGTTGCCCTGCCCGTGGGCTTGCTTATCGCGTACCTGACGATTTTCTTCGCCTCCCTGTGGAGCGCGCTCGCCCTGCGCCGCGGCATGACGGCGGCCATCGTGGGCGGCGTGGCCTTCGTGACCGTGTACTGGCTGGCCTACGGCCGCCCGGATTCGCCCTTCGTGCTCGTGAACCCGGGGCACTCGGCTATCGGCCTGTACGGTGCTCTGTGGTGGTTCGGCGCGCCGGTGGCGGCGATGCTGGGTATGTTCGCGTACACGCGCAACCGGGTGAAGGATACGCGCTACTTCTCGGCCCGTTCGGCGCATCAGCGTGCGCGTGCCAAGGCCGAGGGTCGGGATAAATAGCGAAGAAAAAGTATGCGTTATTGCGTGTTTTTCCTCGGTGGGAAAAAGGGCTGTGCCCACCCACAAATTAATGTGACGAAGATTTCATTTATATAATTTGGGTATTTTTATAATTCACTGACTAGGTGAAATAATGAACGGCGGCAGGGCAGGCTTGCCTAAAAAATAGGCCCCCGCCCGCCGCCGTTCGCTGTCTAATACACCACGAAAATACGATAAAACACCGAGCGCGCGATAGACTATACAAAGACTTCCCCGCCGAGCACCACACGCTCGGCGGTTTACTCTGCAGACCCTGCCCTGGAGAAGGCGACCCGCAGACCGGCGGGCACAGGGCGCACAGCATCGAGAAAGGCACCGACCCATGACCTACGTTATCGCGCTTCCCTGCGTGGACGTCAAAGACCGCGCCTGCGTTGAAGAATGCCCCGTGGACTGCATCTACGAAGGTGACCGCACCCTGTACATCCACCCCGACGAGTGCGTGGACTGCGGCGCCTGCGAGCCCGTCTGCCCCGTCGAGGCCATCTACTACGAAGACGACGTTCCCGAAGAGTGGAGCGAATACGTGAGCGCCAACGCCGACTTCTTCGACGACCTGGGTTCCCCCGGTGGCGCCGCAAAGCTCGGCCCCACCGGCAAGGACGTGCCTTTCATCGCGGCACTGCCCCCGCAGAGCAACTAACCCCATACCTGAAGCATCCGCGCCCGCAGAGTAATTGCGCGAGTGACCGGATGCATGAGCCCCCACCCCGGCCGATGCGCACCGCACGCGGTGCGCCCCTGGACAAACTGTCTAGGCGCTGGGATGGGGGCTCTTCCTCTAGTCAGCCCCAAAGCCCGGGCGATAGACTGAAGTGACGAAAAATCCCCAAGCGACCAGGTGACACAATGACTTACGGCCTGAACCTGCCCGAATACCCATGGGAGGCGCTCGCCCCCTACCGCGCCACCGCCGCGGCTCACCCCGACGGCCCGGTGGACCTGTCCATCGGCACCCCCGTGGACCCCACCCCCGAGCTCATCCGCAACGCGCTCGCCGAGGCATCCGACGCCCCCGGCTACCCGACCACCCACGGCACCCCCGCCCTGCGCGAGGCCATCGCCGAATGGTTTGAGCGCCGCCGCGGCGTGAAGGGCCTGGACCCGCAGGCCATCATGCCCACGATCGGCTCGAAGGAGCTCGTAGCCTGGCTGCCCTTCCTGCTGGGCCTGGGCCCCGGCGACGTGGTCGTGTACCCGCGCATCGCCTACCCCACCTACGATATGGGTGCCCGCTTCGCCCGCGCCGAATCCGTGCCCGCCGACAGCCTGGACGAGCTGGACGCCGACACCCGCAGCCGCGTGAAGCTGATCTGGGTGAACTCCCCGGCCAACCCGAACGGCACGGTCCGAACTGTGGAGCAGCTGCGCGAAATCGTGGCGCAGGCCCGCGAAATCGGTGCCGTGGTGGCCTCTGACGAGTGCTACGCGGAGCTCGGCTGGGGCGCCTGGGACGAGGCCCGCGGCGGTAAGCCTGTGCCCTCCATCCTGGATTCGCGAGTGTGCGACGGCGACTTCACCGGCCTGCTGGCCGTCTACTCGCTGTCCAAGCAGTCGAACCTGGCCGGCTACCGCGCCGCCTTCGTGGCCGGAGCCCCCGAGCTCATGCCGAACATTATCAACAGCCGCAAGCACGCCGGCATGATCGTGCCCGCGCCCGTGCAGGCCGCCACGATTGCCGCCCTGGGCGATGAGGCGCACGTTGCGGCGCAGAAGGACCGCTACCGTGCCCGCCGCGAGGTGCTGGAGGACGCCATCACCGCCGCCGGCGGACGCATCGAGGGCTCCGAGGCGGGCCTGTACCTGTGGACCACCTTCGGCGAGTCCACCTGGGACTCCATCGGCCGTCTGGCCGAGCTGGGCATCATTGCCGGACCCGGCGTGTTCTACGGCGAGGACGGCGAGGGCTACGTGCGCATCGCCCTGACCGCCTCCGACGAGGCCGTGGCCAAGGCCGCCGAGCGTCTGAAGGCCTCCGCGGCTAAGTAGACTGGCCCCCCATCCGCGCGGCGTTACCGAGCCTCTCGCCGGGGACCTAACCTGCATAGCAGAGAAGCCCCCGCACCCTCCCGAAAGGGGAGTGCGGGGGCTTTGCTGTACCTCGTGCTGTACCTCGGCTGTGGCTACTTGCGGCCGCCGGGGAGCACGAACATCTGAATCGTCGGCGGGTTCGGGTTGTCCAACTCGCCGGGAATCAGTTCGCGGGTCACCTTCGCGGAGGTGCGCGATGCCAGGCGGTCGGTAATACCGGTTGCCAGTGCGGTTAGCGCGAAGTTCACAATGATAAACAGGGCCGCCGCCAGTAGCAGGGTCTGCAGCACGTTACCGTCACCGGAACCGATGCGGCGCGCCGAGGCGAGCAACTCCGGGTAGGAGATGATGTAACCCAGGGCGGTATCCTTCAGAATCACCACAAACTGGCTCAGCATGGAGGGCATCATCGCGGTGAATGCCTGCGGAATCAGAATCTGAATCAGCGTCTGGCTGGGGGTCAGACCAATTGCCAGACCGGCCTCACCCTGACCACGGGGCAGCTGCTTCACGCCCGAGCGCAGCAGCTCGGCAATCACCGAACCGTTGTACAGGGTCAGACCCACCACCACGGCGATAAAGGGCAGCTGGGCCGGCGGAAGGCCGCTGTACTTGCCCAGGAACAGCCAGAAGAAGATCATCATAATCAGCACGGGCACGGCGCGGAAGAACTCCACGACCACGGTGCCAATCCAACGGACCACGCGGTACTGCGACAGACGCGCGATGCCGAAGACCATACCGAAGGCAATCGAGGTCACCACCGAAATCAAGGCGGCGGACAGGGTCGAGGCCAGGCCGGGCAGATAGTAGGAGGTCCACGCACGGGCGGTGAACAGGTCGGTCCACTTCTCCGCCTCCAGCTGGCCCTTCTGGCCCATCACGGTCAGCACGTACACCGCGAAAATCGCGAAGACAACCAGGGCCGCAATGTTGAAGATGCGGGTGCGGCGCTGAGCCACGGGACCCGGCTCGTCAAAGAGAACCGACGAGGTCCCGCGGGTTTCGTTACTGATAAAGGGGTTTTTCATCGTTTCACCGCCAGCTTTCGAGAGGACCAGGTGGTCAGAACACCAATGGGAACAACGATCACCACGAAGCCCAGAGCGAAGACGAGGAAGATGGCCAGAACCATGTTCGCGTCAAACTCAATCATGGACTTCATCATGCCGGAAGCCTCAGCTACCGACGCGACAGAAGCCACCGTCGTGTTCTTGGCCAGTGCAATCAGGGTGTTGCCCAGCGGGGTAATCGCACCGCGCAACGCCTGCGGGAAAATCACCAGGCCGGCGGTGTCGAAGAAGCCCAGACCAATAGCGCGGGCAGCTTCTGCCTGACCCTTCGGAACGGTGTTCACGCCCGAACGAATCGCCTCGCAGATGAAGGCCGCGTGATAAATCGACAGCACAATCACCGCGTACACGAAGAAATTCGTGTCGAAATCGCCGGAGAACGAGAGCTGGAACTGCGTCCACACGCCCAGAATCGCCAGGGTCATCAGAATGGTCAGCGGGGTGTTACGCACCAGGTGCACGTACGCGGTACCGGCCCAACGCAGGGAGGGGACGGGGCTGATACGCATGAGCGCCAGCACGGTACCGATAACGAAGGAACCAATGGCCGCCCAGAAGGTCAGCTCAATATTGGTCATGAAGGCGCCAACCACATCGTACTTGGCTAGGAGGGCGCCGAGTTGGTCAAAGAATGACATTCGTAAACCTCTCTAACTAGGCGCAGGAGGCGCTCGGGGACGGCGGGTTGGTTTCGGTGTTGTAGTGGTAGCCCGTGCCCTCGGTGTACTTGGTGACGAGCTTCTCCCAGGTGCCGTCGGCAACCATCTCGTTGATGGCCTTGTTCACGGCTTCGCACTTGTCGGTGCCCTTGGGCAGGCCCACGCCGTAGCGTTCTGTAGTGAACGGGGCACCAACCACCTTCAGTTTGCCCTTGTTTGCCTTGGTGGCTGCCAGACCGGCGAGGATGATGTCGTCGGTGGTGACGGCGTCAACCACGCCGCCGTTGAGGGCGACCACGCAGTCGGAGTAGCTGTTCTGCTTGACCAGGTTCACGTTCTTGGCGAACTTCTCCTGGACCTTCTTGGCGCTGGTGGAGCCGGTCACGGAGCAGAGGTTCTTGCCGTTGAGGTCGTCCGGGCCCTTGATGTCGGTGTTATCGGCGCGCACGAGCAGGTCCTGGCCGGCGGTGTAGTAGGGGCCGGCGAAGTCCACGGTCTTCTTACGGCTGTCGGTGATAGAGTAGGTTGCAAAAATCATGTCGACCTGGCCGTTGTTGAGCATGTTCTCACGGTTGGCGCTGGGAGACTCGACGAACTCAATCTGGTTCTCGGAGTAGCCGAGCTTGCCGGCGACGTAGCGTGCTACGTCCACGTCGAAGCCGGTGTACTGGCTGCCGTCCTGGTAGCCCAGGCCGGGCTGGTCGAACTTGATGCCGATGCGAATCTTGTGATCGCTGTTTGCGCTGGAGCAGCCTGCAAGGGTGCCGGTGAGGGCGAGGGATGCTGCCGCGGCGAGCGCTGCCAGCTTGCGTGAATATTTTTTCATTTCACCCTCCGGATTAGTGGTCGATGATCTTGGACAAGAAGTCCTTGGCGCGGTCGCTCTTCGGGTTGGTGAAGAACTCGTCCGGGTGGGCTTCCTCGACGATTTCGCCGTCGGCCAGGAACACGATGCGGTCGGCGGCCTTGCGGGCGAAGCCCATCTCGTGGGTCACGACGATCATGGTCATGCCTTCCTTCGCGAGGGAGACCATGGTGTCGAGCACCTCGTTGACCATTTCGGGGTCGAGTGCGCTGGTGGGCTCGTCGAAGAGCATGACCTTGGGCTTCATGGCGAGGGCGCGGGCGATGGCGACGCGCTGCTGCTGACCACCCGAAAGCTGGGCGGGCATCTTGTGCGCCTGGGAATCCACGCCGACCTTTGCGAGTAGCTTCATGGCCTCCGCTTCTGCCTCCGACTTGGAGATCTTGCGGATTCGGCGGGGGCCGAGGGTCACGTTGTCCAGGATGGTCTTGTGCGCGAAGAGGTTGTAGGACTGGAACACCATGCCGACCTCTGCGCGGAGCTTGGCGAGGGCGCGGCCCTCCTTGGGCAGTTCTTGCCCATCAATCTTGATGGAACCGCTGGAGATGGTTTCGAGGCGGTTGATGGTTCGGCAGAGGGTCGACTTGCCGGAACCGGAAGGGCCGAGAAGGATAATTACTTCGCCCTTACCCACGGAAAGGTTAATGTTCTTCAGAACGTGGTTCGTGCCGTAGTACTTGTTGACATCACGAATTTCAACGAGGTTTTTCGGCGATACGGGGGTTGCCTGTGCGGACATCACTAACCCTTTCATGTGAGATGTATCTATGATGCGGGTTGCAAAAATGGTGAGTTTTCAGCTTACGTGCTCCATGTAACACGCGTGTAAATTATTCGTTTCCCCGTTGAAACGCTGTGAATTTTTAAGGGGTAGTGCATAGTTATAGTATTTTTGACGTAAAAATACGGGTGGTGCGCACTTTATCCCCTTAAAATGCTCTGACTAGAGGAAACGCTGTGAGTGAATCGTATGAGCTCGCGAGAGGGTACCCTCCTCCGGGTGGCGAAGCGTAGACCGGCAAAAAAATTCGAAAAGGCGTACAAAAATGCCCGATAGGTGAGACAACACCTATCGGGCATCCTTCAACACCCCCGCAGGAGGGGCTAAAACTGCTTAGGCTTCGTAACCGTTGGGGTTATTCTTCTGCCAGTTCCAGTGGTCGCGAACCATGGTCTTGATATCACGGGTAGCGCTCCAACCCAGGTCAGCCAGGGCGGAGGAGGGGTCGGCGTACGAGACCGCAACGTCACCGGGGCGACGATCCACAATCTTGTACGGCAGCTCCTTGCCGCATGCCTCCTCGAAGGCGTGCAGAACCTGCAGAACCGAGTAGCCGTTACCGGTACCCAGGTTCCAGGTGTGCAGGCCGCCGTGCTGGGTGATGTAATCCAGTGCCTTCAGGTGGCCGTCGGCCAGGTCGACCACGTGGATGTAGTCGCGCACGCCGGTACCGTCAACGGTCGGGTAGTCGTTGCCGAAGACGTTCAGGTGGTCGCGGCGGCCCACAGCAACCTGGGCGATGAAGGGCACCAGGTTGTTCGGGATACCCGCCGGGTCCTCGCCGATACGGCCGGACTCGTGTGCGCCCACCGGGTTGAAGTAGCGCAGCAGAGCAATGTTCCACTTGGAGTCGGAAGCGGCCAGGTCGACCAGCATGTCCTCGATGTGCTCCTTGGTACGGCCGTAGCAGGACTGCGCATCCATGTTCATCTTCTCGATGAGCGGCATGGACTCGGGCTCGCCGTACACGGTAGCGGAGGAGGAGAACACGATGGAGTGGCAGTCGGCCTCGTCCATGGCGTAGAGCAGGTTCAGGGTGCCGGCCACGTTGGTCTGGTAGTACCACAGCGGCTTCTCGGCGGACTCACCCACAGCCTTCAGACCCGCAAAGTGAATCACGGCGTCGGGGCGAACCTGCTTGAAGAGGGCCTTCATACCCTCGAGGTCGAGCAAATCAACCTTGTGGAATTCGGGGGCGCGGCCGGCCAGCTCGGTGACGCGCTTGAGGGACTCTTCGGAGGAATTGGCGAGGTTATCCATGACGACGACGTCGTGGCCTGCCTTGAGCAGTTCAAGTACGGTGTGCGAGCCAATGTAGCCGGCACCGCCGGTAACGAGTACCTTCATGATGTCCTTTCGAGCAAAAATTCCGGCGTGAACCGGATGGAGCATGTGCTGTTGAGCTGTATCTAATGGTACAGGGGTCGAGGCAACAGAATGGTTTTATGCACTGTGCGCTTGTGCACTCCGGTGTGAGCACGTGGGAGGCGTTATTGAGGTGTGTCGCCGCTCGCCCCCACCTCGCTGTATAGCTTGCGTCTAATCCCACCAGAAATACCACTGGCGGCTCTGGTGAATAAACTCCGTCAGCTGCTCAAAATCCTCAAACACCTGGAACGGAAGATCGGAACAAAACGCGAACTGCTCGACCGCCAGATTCTTCGCCTCGATCGGGTCGGTGACGGGGCGTTCCACCAGAAACTCCAGGCAGTCAGCACCGTCAAGAGCCGCCGGGATGGCACCGTACTTTTCACGCCAATAGTGGGTGAACGCCAGCTGCGTTTCAGTGTTCGGGCAGTCATTCCAGCCGCCGAAGGGCAGGTACACGGGAATATCGGCAGGGTCATCGGTCGGAATCTGCAGCAGAAGCATCTCGCCTTTCTCCTCTTCATCCAAAAGCTCGTAGCGGAGCAGAGCAGAAAGAGTCGGGGCGTCATCTTCGGGCTCCTCATCGGGCAGAAAATCGGAGCTCATAAACTCGTCGACAAGCTCGTTGAGGTTGAAGTCGTCCGGGTTGTCCTCGCTAGTATCTTCGCCATCGTCGACAACCCGGCGCAGCTGCTGAGCAATGACTGCGCTACCGTACTCTTCGGCGGAGGCACCACCCCGGGCGGTACGGTAACGCTGCAGGACGGCACGAGTGTAGGCGCTCACCTGCTCGGGGGTTAGAGTCTCAACATCGTCAATGATGTCGTGCTCAAGGGACACTGCAATGACCATGCTTTCAAGCACCGTATCGTTCAGGTTCAGGAAGAAGGGGACGAACCCCTCCGCGCGCCCCAGCTTAGCCAACTCATCGTAACGAGTCATGGCATCAGCGGCAGGAGCGCCCACCGCAATACGCTCGTGCGGGTAGGGGAAGAGGCGCGTAAAGTGCCGGTAGGTTTCGCTCATCGTCGACTCTGACTTAGGTGATTCGGGCATCTAAATTCCTCTCTGAACTGTACAAGTGGTCAGTCATGGCGGGTGCGCTATACCCGGCACTACCAGCCTAGCGAAAGCCCGAGCAACCCGCCCTGAAAACGGTCATCGTAGCCGCCGCGGATTCGCGCCCACCCTATGAGAGCGGCGGACGAGGGAACACAGGGCACAGAAAAGGGGCCGGGATGCTTCACGCATCCCGACCCCAAAAGATTGCAAAAGGCAACCAGCACTAGTGCACAGACTAGTTCAGGTGCAGTGCCTCGTTCAGCTCCACGGTGTTCTTCGCACGCGGCAGAACCTCAATCGCGCCGCTGATCGAATTGCGGCGGAACAGCAGGTTCGACACGCCGGACAGCTCCGCAGCCTTCACCACGCGCGCCTCCTGACCGGGCAGCAGCACGCTCACGCGCGAACCGGCGGTCACGTACAGACCAGCCTCAACCACGCAGTCATCGCCCAGGGCAATACCGATACCGGACTCCGCGCCCAGCAGGGAACGCTCACCAATGGATACGCGCTTCTTGCCGCCGCCGGAGAGGGTGCCCATCGTGGAGGCGCCGCCGCCCACATCCGAGCCGTCGCCCACCACAACGCCCTGAGAAATACGGCCCTCAACCATGGAGGTGCCCAGGGTACCGGCGTTGAAGTTCACGAAGCCCTCGTGCATCACGGTCGTACCGGAGGCCAGGTGCGCACCCAGGCGCAGGCGATTGCCGTCGCCAATACGCACGCCGGCGGGAACCACATAATCCACCAGGCGCGGGAACTTATCAATGTGGCTCACGCTCAGGTGGCCCAGCTTGCGCAGACCAATTGCGAGCTTCTGGAACTCGGCAGCGAGCACCGGGCCGTGGTTGGTCCACGCCACGTTCGCGAGGGTGCCGAACAGGCCGTCCAGGTTCAGCTCGTTCGGGCGAACCAGGGTGTGGGAGAGCAGGTGCAGACGCAGGTACGCGTCGAGTGCATCTTCGGGTGCCTCATCCAGGTTGATGGAGGCGGTGCGCACCTCGGTGCGGGCATTGCGCGCCGGGTGCTCGGCGGCCAGCTCCTCCAGCTCGTCCGCGATGGACAGGTCGGGGGTCTGGGTGAGGGAGGGGGCGGGGAACCAGGCATCCAGAACGGTGCCGGCGTGCTCGCCAGAGACAACAACATTGACCAGTGCGACGCCGGAGGCGTAACGGGGAGTGTTTTCAGACATGCACACCATTATATGGGCTGTAGCACACCGAGCATCAGGATCGTCGGCGTTCGTCTCACGAACAGATGCGCGCGCCCCGGGATGCGGGGCGCCCCCAGCCTGTATCGTGGAGGGATGACTGTGAATCACCACGCACCCCTGGACCTGAACGTATCCATGCCCGAGCTGACCCGCGCCCTGCTCGACTACGAATCGGTATCCGACCACGAGAAAGACCTGGCCGATGCCGTGTACGCGGCGCTCGCGGCCTACCCGCACCTGCACCTGACCCGCGACGGGGACGCCATCATCGCCCGCACCGAATTCCCGCCGATGCCCGGCGAAGAGGGGGAACGCACCCGCATTATCCTGGCCGGTCACCTGGACACCGTGCCCCTACCCACCGTCGAGGGCTCCCTCGGCACCGTGCCGGCCACCGTTCGTGAGGAAGACGGCGAGTACGTGCTCTACGGACGCGGCGCGACCGATATGAAGGGTGGCGTGGCCGTCCAGCTGAAGCTTGCCACCGAGCTGACCGCGCGGGACACCGACTACAACCTGACCTACATCTTCTACGACCACGAGGAGGTCGCGAGCGAGCTCTCCGGCCTGGCGCGCCTGATTCGCAACCACGGCAAGCTCATCACCGACGCCGACTTCGGTGTGCTACTCGAACCGACCAACGGCACGATTGAGGGCGGCTGCAACGGCACCATGCGTTTCTTCGTGCGCACCCGCGGCCTGGCCGCCCACTCGGGCCGGGCCTGGCGCGGCGAGAACGCGATCCACGCCCTGGCGCCCGCGCTGGCGGCGCTCGCCTCCTATGAGCCGAAGACCATCGCCGTGGAGGGGCTGGACTACCGCGAGGGCCTGAACGCGGTGCAGATCTCTGGCGGCGTGGCCGGCAACGTGATTCCCGACGCGGCGGCAATGCACGTGAACTACCGTTTCGCCCCCGATAAGACCCTGGACGAGGCTGTTGCCCACGTGCGTGAGGTTTTCGCCGGGTACGAGCTGGACTTCGTGGACCTCTCCCCGGCGGCCCGACCCGGCCTGGACACCCCGCTGGCCGCCTCCCTGATTGAGGCGGTGGGGCAGGAGCCCCAGCCGAAGTACGGTTGGACTGATGTGGCACGCTTGAGCGAGATCGGAATCCCGGCCGTGAACTTCGGCCCCGGTGACGCCCTGCTGGCCCATACCGACAACGAGCACGTACGCTTCAGCCAGCTGACCCGCTGCCACGCGGACCTGCGCGCCTGGCTGCTCAGCGACCGCGACGACGAGGACTAGGAGGCGCTTCCCGGCCCGGTTGCGTGCCGAACGGCGGCATGTGCCCCGTGCGCGAACCCCGTGCGCGAACCCCGTGCGCGAACCCGGGCCAAAGCCCTCCGCCTGCCGGCCACCGCGTTGTCGCCCCGGCCGGCCGGCATCTCACAGCGTCATAGAAGGGGAGACAAGGCATCTCTCTTCTAAGATGGAGAGTATCCATACACGTTATTCGAGAGGACAGAGTTGAACATTCTTCTGATTCTGCTCGCCCTGATTCTGCTGGTCATCGCCTCGCTCACGGTGATTGCGCTCGGCGGCCACCGCGCCGTGCCCGGCGCCGCGTTCTTCAACGCCGTGGGCCGTGACGGCCTGGGAGTCTTCGACACGGTCGACGATCTGGACGTCATCGCCAAGCCCTTCGTGGCCCCCGCATCGCAGGCCGTGCCCGCCGAGGGCCCCCGGGCCGTGCAGGAAGAGCCGGAACCCCTTCCTCTGGCCGTGCCGCATACCGGTAACGTTGAGCGGACCCTGAGCGCCCACGACTTCGTGGATCACCATGTGGACAAGCCCTCGGGCGCCTCCGCGGTATCCTCCGCCGAGAAGCCGCAGAGCGGGGAGGCCCGATGAGCGCACGCGCCGGGCTCACCGAATCGAGCGAGCCGGCGGAGCATACCGCATCCCGCGTCGAGCAGGGCAGGTCCGAGTCCTTCGACGAGGCCCTGACATGGATGTACACCTCCTCCGCCGAGCGTCTGCGCCGCGTGGGGGAGCGTTTGCGCGCCCTGCCGGCCTGGCTTTCTGTGCTGCTCATCTACGGGATTTCGCGTGTGTGGGGCTTCGTGGTGTTCGCCGTGGTCGGTCAGCAGCAGCTGCGCGGCCCCTGGGGCGAGCACCTGAGCTACCTCTCCTTCATCAGCACCTGGGATGCCGGCTGGTACGAGCAGATTGCGCTCAACGGCTACCCGAGCGAGCTGCCGGTCAATGCGATGGGTGTCGTCCAGCAGAATCAGTGGGCGTTTTACCCCATCTTTCCGCTACTCTCGCAGGGAATCAGCCGCCTGACGGGCATCGCCTACTACCCGGTGGCCGCCACCGTCGCGTTGTTGGCCGGTTTCGCGGCGGCCTGGATCATCTACCTGCTCTTTGACGCCTCGGTGAAGGCGGCCCGCCTCGCGCGTTCCGGATCTGACTCCGCCGATGCTGAGCCCGCCTCCTCGCTGGCGCTGTGGGGCACGGCCCTGGTGTCGTTCTTGCCGGTGGCTCCCGTGCTTCAGGTGCCTTACGCCGAGTCACTGAACCTGGTGTTCCTGGCCGGTGCGCTGCTGTGCCTCGTGAAGGGGCGTTACGGCTGGCTGGTGCCGGTCGCGGCCCTGGCCTGCCTTTCCCGCCCGGTGGGCGTTCCGCTGGGTGCAGCGGCGGGCCTGTGGTGGTTCGCCTGCTGGGTTCGGTCGAGTCGCGCTATGGGCATTGGCACGGCGTTTGTGCGCCGTGCGGGGCAGCTGGTGAGCGCCCTGCTGGTGTGCGCGTGCGCGCTGGTGTGGCCCGCGATTGCGTGGTCGGCTACGGGCCGTGTGGATGCGTACACCGCCACGGAGACGGCCTGGCGCGGTACCCATTTGGCGCCGATTCAGCCGTGGCTGACACAGGGGTACCTGTACTTTGGGTATGCGGCCCCGATCCTGCTGGTTCTGCTGATCCTGGGCTTCGTCGCGCTGTGCCTGAGCCCGGTGGCGCGAAGCGTTTTGGCGGCCCCGCTGAATCTGTGGTGCGTCTGCTACTTCGCCTACCTGATTCTGTTCCTCAACCCGCAGTCGTCGACGTTCCGTCTGCTGCTACCGCTGTTCCCGCTGGTCGTGGTGATTGCGGCGCTGAGCCGTTCGCGAGCTTACCGCTGGGCGTTGCTGGTTGGGGGCGCGTGCGCGCAGTGGGGCTGGGTGGGCTGGCTGTGGCATTGGAAGCAGCTCCCCGGCGGTGGAGATTATCCGCCGTAAACCGAATACTGTTTTGCGAGACCGCCGGTGTGCTGCCGGCGGTCTTTTGCGTTCGGGAGGCGGGCGTGTCTGCGGTAGGAGCCGCAGCGTTTTACCCGGCGGTGGAGATTATCCGCCGTAAACCGCTGATTCTTTCCAACGGGTGCTTGGGACCGCCGGTGTGCTGCCGGCGGTCTTTTACGTTCTCAGCCGAGGGCGCAAAGCTTTCGGCGGGGCTTTAGCTCGCGCATCCCGCAGGTCCAGAGCTTAAAGACACGTTCGTATGGGCCCTTTTGGTCGGCGGCACCGGCCCGGAGCTGATAATCTATATTCTGTGTTTGGTATTAGTGGCACCGAGTTGATTATTCTGGCCATCATCACGTTTGTGGTGATTGGCCCCGAACGCATGCCCGAATACGCCCGTCAGATTCGCGAGTTCGTCAAGACCGTGCGCCGCATGGCCTTCGACGCTAAGGACGACTTCAAAGAGGCCCTGGGCGAGACGGGCCTGGAGGACATCAACTGGCGCCAGTACGACCCCCGCCAGTACGATCCCCGCGTGATTGTGCGTCAGGCATTCGCCGAGGATGACGCCGAGCGCGAGCGCGAGGCGAAGGCCCGCGAGGAGGCGCTGCTGAAGGAGCAGGAGAAGGCTGAGAGCCATTCCCTCCCGCGAGGCGCGTACGCCCCCTTTGACGTGGACGCCACCTAAGATTTTGAAACGAAAGAACCCCGCACCGGTCACGGCGCGGGGTTCTTTCTGTATCAGCTTTTCAGCGTCAGCTTTCTATCGGCGGCTTCTAGAGGCTCTAGCCCTAGACGAAGAGCGGCAGGCTCTGCCCCGCCCTCGACTCGCCGGAGTGCAGAAGCTTCGAAGCGATGGACTGGATCTCTTCGGCGGTTGCGGAGTCGGGGCGACCCCACACGACGGGCATGCCCTCGTCACCGCCGGTACGCAGGTTCACGTCCAGGGGGACAGAACCGAGCAGCGGGACGGGGTAGGAGAGCGCCTCCGAGAGACGCTCGGCGAGCACCTGCCCGCCTCCGGAACCGAACATGTCGAGCACGGTGCCGTCGGGCAGGGTCATGGCGGCCATGTTCTCGACCACGCCCACGACCTTCTGGCCGGTCTGCAGGCTCAGGGTGCCGGCGCGTTCGGCCACATCCACGGCGGCGTGCTGCGGGGTGGAGATGAGCACAAGCTCCGCGTTGGGCAGCAGCTGCGCCATGGAGATAGCGATGTCGCCGGTGCCCGGAGGCAAATCGAGTAGCAGCACATCCAGGGCGCCGAAGTGCACGTCCATGATGAACTGCTCCAGCGCGCGGTGCAGCATGGGGCCGCGCCAGGCCACCGGCTCGTTGCCCTTGAGGAACATGCCGATAGAAATCACGCGAATAAAGCCGCCGCCGACCTGCGTATCGCCCCAGAGGCGGGCGGGGGCGGGAACATCCACGGTCGGCGGAAGAATCAGGTCGTCCAGGCGCGTGGGGGCGTCGGTGATGCCGAGCAGGCCCGGAATCGAGAAGCCGTGCACGTCCGCGTCGATAATGCCCACCGAGAGCCCGCGCGAGGCGAAGGCCGCCGCAAGGTTGGCCGTCATGGAGGACTTGCCCACGCCGCCCTTGCCGGACACCACGCCGAAAACGCGGGTCAGCGAACCGGGGGCGGTGAACGGGTTGGTGCGTTCGGGCTTGAGCATCGAACGCAGGGCGGAACGCTGCTGCGGGTTCATCGCGCCCACCTGCAGCTGCACTCGCTCGATGCCCTCGACGGTGGCGGCGGCCTCGCGCACCTGCTGCTCGATGGTGTTCTTCAGCGGGCAGCCCTCGATGGTGAGCAGAACCTTCACCTCGGCCCAGTGGCGGCCGGGAATCGGCTCACCGCGCTCATCCAGCTCGGGATGCACGAGCGCGGTCTCGACCATGCCGAGCTCCGTGATGGGGTGGCGCAGCTCGGGGTCCTCCACACGGGCAAGGGCCGCGTAGAGTGCGTCCTGCAGCGGGTTATCGGTGCTCACGGACGCCTCCCTCCGGGGCATCGCCCGAGGTCTTGGCCGGGTTCTCCGCCTTCCGCTCGCCCGGGTCCTCAGCGTGCGCGGAGCCCTCGGCCTCCTCGCCCTCGGTTTCCTCACCCTCGATGCCGTCGGAGGCGTCAATATCGTCGATGGCCTCCTCCAGGTCCTCAATGTCTTCGCTGATGTCCTGCAGCTGCTCGGCGTGGCGCTCCTGCTCCTGCGCAATGTTCTGCAGCTCCTCAAGAATGTCGCGCAGCTCGCTACGGACGAAGTCTCGGGTCGCCACCTCGCGCAGGGCAATACGCAGCGAAGCGATCTCGCGGGTCAGGTACTGGGTCTCCTCCAGGTTCTGCTGATCGCGCTTACGGTCCTCGGAAGCCACCACGCGGTCACGGTCGTCCTGACGGTTCTGCGCGAGCAGCAGCAGGGGAGCGGCGTAGGAGGCCTGCAGGGACAGCATCAGGGTCAGCAGGGTGAAGTTCAGGCTACGCGGGTCGAACTGCATCTCCTCCGGCGCCAGGGAGTTCCAGGCCAGCCACACGCCACAGAAAATGGTCATCCACATCAAGAACTGCGGGGTACCCATGTAGCGCGCAAACGCCTCGGTCATGCGGCCGAAGGAGTCCGGGTTGGGGCTGGCGAACAGCCTCGGCTTGCGGGTGCCGGGGGTGCTCAGCTGCGAGTCGCCGCGCTGCGGGCGGGAATCGCCGCGCTCGCGGTTGCGTTCAGCGTACTTCTTCTCGAGGCGGTCCTTGAGAATACGTGCCTTATCGATGCGGGGGTTCTCTTCGGTACGGTTTGCGTCGCGGCGGTTCGAATCAGGCAAAGCGTCGTCCTACCTTTCGTACGGGAGTTCCATCATCGTAAGTTCGCCAGTCTTCGGGCAGGAGAGCATCGAGCACGTCGTCGATGGTCACCGCGCCTACCAGGCGGTGCGAATCGTTCACAATGGGAACGATGGTCAGGTCGTAGGTCGCGAGCACGCGAGCCAGCTCTTCGAGGCTGGCCTGGTCAGAGACCGGCTCAGTGTCGGTATCGAGGATGTGGCCGATGGGCTCGCTCGGCGGCACGCGCAGCAGCTTCTGCATGTGCACCAGGCCCAGGTACTTACCCGTCGGGGTTTCCAGGGGCGGGCGGGTCACCATGACGGCGGCCGCCATTGCCGGAGGAATTTCCTCGGCGCGGATGTGCGCAAGCGCCTCGGCAACGGTCGCCTCGGGGGAGAGGATAATCGGCACCGGGTTCATGAGCGAACCGGCGGTACCCTCGTCGTATTCGAGCAGTCGACGCACGTCGTCTGCCTCGTCGGGCTCCATGAGTTCCAGCAGCTTCTCACGCTGGGCGTCGTCGAGCTCGATGAGAAGGTCGGCCGCGTCGTCCGGTTCCATCTCTTCGAGGACCTGCGCGGCACGCTCGTCGTCCAGGTGCGAAAGAATCTGCACCTGGTCCTCGGCGGGCAGCTCCTGCAGAACGTCCGCGAGGCGTTCGTCCTGCAGCTCGGCGGCGATTTCGACCATGCGCTTATCGCTCATCTCGTGGATGGCGTCCGCCAGGTCGGCAGGCTTGGAGTTTTCGTGGTTGGCCACGAACGCGGTTGCCGCCTGCGGCTCCACGTCGGTGGAGAGCACCGCCTCGTCCCAGTCGACGATGAGGGTCTCCTTGGAGCGGCGGCGCCACGTGCTGGAGCCGGAGCTGACGCGGGAGACGAACAGCTCGGTCACGCCCCAGTCGCCGTTGCGGCGCTGCTCAATGGCGACGTCTTCAATAACGGCGTCGCCGCTGCCGTCAAGCAGGCGTACGCGGCGGTCGAAGAGCTCACCGACGATGAGGGTCTCGGAGTTGCGCTGCTCGAAGCGGCGCAGGTTCACCAGGCCGGTCGAAATAATCTGGGAGGCGTCGATGCTGCGCACGCGGGTCATGGGCATGAACACGCGTTTCTTGCCGAGCACCTCAACGATGATGCCGACGACAATCGGTTCGGTGCCCTTGGCGGGGCGGGCGCCGGCAATGGAGGCACCCAGGCCGCGTTTGAGCACGACAACATCGCGGAGACGGCCGAGGCGGTCACCGAAGGGGTCAAAAACGTCGAGGCCCAGGAGGCGGGCAATGTAAATCTTGCTGGGGGCGCTGAACTTAGAATTGCTCACCCCTCTAGGGTACGCTCCGCCGCCTGGAATCGCACTTTGGACGTTCCCGTTCTCAGCGGTGCCCGCAGGGAAGCCCCGCGGCCGGGCCCGGACAGGCCGGTACAATTAATGCCATGACTTTTCAGCTGCCGAATCTGCCCAACACCCCGCCCTCTTCGTTCATGGCCTCGCGCCTGGCACAGGCCAACGGCCACCCCCTGCCGAGCGGCGAGCCGGTCGCCTCCTTCGTGCGCCACGATGACGCGCTATCCGCTTTTGACGTGCTGAACGAGCAGCAGTTCCCGGTGACGGCCCTGTACCTGGTCAACGACGGCATCCGTCAGGTGGAGTACCCCGTGCAGACCGGCTACGGCCGCGCCCTGCTGGTATCCGCCATCCAGGGCGTCATGATCGGCCTGCTGTACTCGATGTTTGTGGCGGCCGGCGGCACGAACTTTATGAGCGCGCTGCTCTCAACGGTGCCGATTTCAGTGGCCATTTTTGTGCTGTGGCGCGTGTTCGACCTGCGCCGCGGCCGCGGGGTTCGCTACCCCATGCGCACCGAGGCGATTCCCTCGCGTACCGTGCTGTACGCGCTGCCGGAGTACGCCCAGGAGGCGCGCCGCGTGCTGGGCGGTCATTCCCGCTTCTCTGCCGCGGTTGCGGCCGCGCGTGCGGCGACCGCCCCGGAAGCTTCGCAGGCGCGTGCCGCGCAGAGCACCGTCTCGATGAACGGTGCGCCGGTTCCGACCGGTGCCCCGAAGGCGCCCTCCTACCGTTCGCAGGCCGGTAGCCAGCCCGCCCCGAACCAGAACTTGCCCGAGCGCGATACTACCGCGCAGAACGCGGTGGCCCAGAGCGCGGCCCAGAACATGCCCGCGCCCGTCCAGCCCGCGCAGAGCGTTCAGCCCGCCGTCCGGGAGGCAGCAACCGCCGAACAGGTAAACAGCGCGCAGGTGACCGATCAGAAGGCAGAGCCGCAGAAGCGTCCGGCTCAGCGCTTCGGCCTGCGCGTGGACGACCCGGAGGAATACGCCAAGCTGATTCAGCCCAAGCCCGAGCGTCCCACCCCGCGCCCGCAGGGCCTGCACGATAAGTCCTCGAAGGACTCCGAATAGGCCTGACACAAATAACCCTAAGCTGCAACGGCGGTAGCCGCCCCTCACGGCAGAAAACAGGCCAAGAAACAGGCAGAGAAGCAACATAGAAGAGACGCGAAAGCCCCTCACCGATTCATTCGGTGAGGGGCTTCTTACATTCTCTTCTTACATTCTATTTAGCCAGTTACAGGTGTAGTTTTGGGGGCCTCATCGTCTTCCTTCTCAGGAATAGTAATACCCACAGTGACGTACTTCTTCACCGACCACGCATTCATCGCCACCGAGGCAGCAAAGAACAGCGCGGGCAACCACTCCTTGCGGACCAGCGAATAGCCTAAGTACCCAAGCGCAATACACCCAGCCAGGCCAGCCACGCCAACGCACACGGCACGCAAGGTACGGTACCCCTCGGTTCCCTCCTCAAAGCGGGTGCCCTGCAGGTAGAAGAGGCCTTCACGCACAACACGTAGGAACCCCGGAGCCAGGAAAAGCGCAACCGCCAGAGCCGCCGGATCATAGCCTGCAGTCATGAAACTGGTCAGAGGAACCACGAGGCACAGAACCGTGAAAATAGCCGCCGACACAACGCCCACTCGGGTTGAGCGCCTATCCAGCTGTTCCATGCGCTGCAGGTCAGGAATATCGTCATTAGGCTCGGTACGCTGGAGAAGCACAAAGACCATAAACAGTCCACCAACCATGTACCAGGAGGCGAAGTTCGTCTTCGGATCCCACAGCAGTGCATCCGCAGTGCGCAGCACCCCAAAAGCGGTCAGAGCCGTCAGAACAATCAAGCCCGCCACACCGATGAATATAAGAAGGCGAAAGAAGAGGTGGAAAGAACCGCCGTTTGCTTTACCCCCAATGTTTTCGCTGTGAGCCGTATCTATGACTGCAAGGAATACGGGACACATAATGAGGAACAGCGCGCTCCACGGCCAGCCCCCAAAAATGCCCGATAACAACGACACAAGAATCATGAAGCTAAAGCAGAACCACAGGAAGATTAGCCATAAAATCCTTAAAACCTCAGAAAAAGTACTCATCTTACTACCTCATCTATCTATTTCTTATGAATGTTATGCCATACATCCTCAGCAGTATGCATCGTCGATGTTGCTACAGAAGACGCACCAGCAACAAGACCACCCACAGCATAATTAACTGCGAACTTAATAGGTTGCATAGTAGTCACCTGCGACACAGCTAGATTATGCCACCAGCCACGAGAGACAAACATTGTATGTTCGCCGGGAGCCATGAGTCGTGCAACCTGCTTCGACATAAACTCTTTAGCCTCTCGCGCTGGAGCCATCATGGCTACATCATCGGCCACCCTGAGGTTCCCTTCAAACCTGCCAGAGGCTTGTAATCAACAGGCTTACGAATCAGGTTATTCGCCCATTTCCAATCAGTGATTTTGGCAGCGGTACTAGTAAACGGATTAGGTTTCGTAACCACGCCAGCAGCCTGCCTAGCGCCAGCCAAAATACGACCACCAATACCGCCGGTAATGCCACCAACTACTGCGCCAATCGCCGCATCTTTCAGCACCTCCCCAGTGTCAACGGACCCTTTCTGGGCCTTTTGGGTAATCATAGACGTGCCAGCGCTAGAAATTGCCCCTCCAAGAGCACCAAATACCACCATGGTCAAAGGACCACCAGCAACAGATAGAGCACTTATGCCTATTCCAACTGCCATAAGTCCAAGCCCATATACATACGTCTGGTTTTCATGCCACCACTTCTTCGCGCCTTCCCATACATTCTTCGCTGCATGGCCCATTACCGTCCAAAGGTTCTTTGGATCGTGGACAGCCATTTCGTGAAGCTGGCGGACACCATTCCACGCAGATATCGCCCCCTTTGCGACACCTACAGCTGTCCTCTTGACCCAACCGGTAATACCAGAAGACGCTTTCTGCTCGCGGTACTTATCGAAATCCTCCACAGACACCGGCGACAAACCCCACGGATCCACCAACAAAACCGGATTACCACCCACCAGCGAGAACCGATCAGCACCCCAACCAGCACCCACCGGCGCAGCCAAAGGATCAGGCGCAGTAAA
>ERZ773265.352-NODE-352-length-29551-cov-4.170938_pt1 | contig 29551 bp, 34 predicted proteins | sample MGYA00580512_ERZ773265 | MGnify/ENA primary metagenome ERZ773265 (study PRJEB29015, sample SAMEA2738169) | human oral metagenome | biome: human oral; feature: human-associated habitat; material: saliva | place: China | collected 2183 ... | reverse complement strand
CACCAGAACCACCCACCAACACGCACCCGGCAGAGACAGGCCATGGGCCACACCAACAGCCGCTACAGGCCCGGAAGACATGCGCCACACGCACCCCACCATCAGGAGCCGCAGGAGCCCACCTGAGCGCCCTACAGCCCACACCCAAGCCAGCACACACACCCACGACAGACAAGCCGTCAGCGGCCCGCACACGCACGCACAGCCACACCGCCGCGACCATCACCACCAACCATCACAGCACCAGCCACCACGACACACCCAAGCCAGCCACAACCACGAAGCACCAACACACGAAGACACGAGCACGAACCGCAGCAGCACGAACCAGCACACAACGCTCTGACCAGCACAAACACCAAACATCACGACGCCGAAATAACCACAAGAAGAAAAACAAACCCCAGCAACCCCAGGGGATAACCCGGGGTGGGGTCTGAGCCGACCGCTACGCGTCTTAGGCGCTCGGATTGCGTGCAGGTTTGGGAAGTGAGGTTTGCCCCTCAAAGCCTGTCTGTGGGGCTCTGAGGGGCCTTCTCGGGGGTGTTTAGCTGACTTGCTGGATGCCAGCTTGCCAGTCGCGGTACTCTTCGGGGGTTTTGGCGCCTTTGCTGGCGTTGCGACCCCCGCGGGTGGTTACGGTACATCGTAGGTGCTGGAGAGTGGAACCATGTCGATGGTCACCGTGACTCGGTTGTCGTCTCCGCGCTCCCCGAACATGATCTTCGGGACTAGCGGGTCATTCGGATTCATTGGATGCCTTCTCGGGGAGGTGGGTGGAGAGCTTCTGTGTAACTGCGCGCTGAAAATTGGAGAGCTCTACACCCATGAATGCATCCCGTAGGGCTACGAGCTCACTAGTGGGGACTGCGGTGCATTCGCGCTACGCGTTGTTTTTGTCGCCGGGCCTGTCCGGTACGACGGTGAAGCCCGCACAGGGGCCGTTGAGGATGTAGTAGCCGAATGTTGGGTCGTAGATATCAACTAGGGTTGCGATGGCTCCAGGTATGTCTTTGTTGTTGTGTTTTCCGCTGAGGATTTGGATGAGTGGCACAGTGGGGTAGGGCATTGGTTAGCCTTTCGTGATGTGGTTGGCGATACGGATGACGTCAATGAGGAGCATGGAGAGGACCTCTGGGGCTCGCGTTTCTGCTGCGCGCTTGAAGTGCCTATAGGTGTTGAATGTTGGCGTGAATGAGGGGGTGTCTTTGTTGATGGTGTCGAGGGCGCGGGCTGCGGCGCGGGTTAATTTGAATACGGTCTGCGCGCCTGCGACTTGTTGTGAGTTGGCGATCGCGTTGGCGAGGATGTTTGCGGTTGCTGCTAGGTCGGTGAGGGTGGGGATGGCGTCGATGCTGTAGGGGCAGTTGAGGGGTGAATCCATCGACAGGGCTGTCACCTCTATTGCGCCGTCAGTTAGGGGGAATGTGTGTGTTTGTGCGATGAGGTGATGCCAGCTGTCGGGTCCAGCACATTGGAGGGCGGCGCGGGTTTCGTCGGTCATGGTCGTGTTCCTTTCGGTTGTGCTGATGACTGGAGTGTAGACAGGGTGGGACAGGCTTGTCAAGCCCTGTGGGCCCTCCATGCCAGGAGGACCCACAGGGGGGGTCACTCAGCAGCTTCCGCCTCCTTCGCTGACCACGCCAGCGCCTGGCCTGCGAGAGCGATTAGGGCGGGGCATGGGTCCCATTCGAGATTGGTGCACATGGCCGCGTTTCCCGCCCCGATAGTTAGGTCGAAGATGGTCGACGATTCGCCAGCGTACCTTATCCTGGCTTCCCTGGGGACATTCGTGTAGGGGTCGCGGCCTCCGTCATGAAGGAAGGCCCACTGGGTGGCGCACAGGGCGATGTTGGCGAGGTTTGATGCCTTGGCTTCGCCTCGTTGGATTGCTGCGATACTTGAGAGGATGTTGGCGAGGTAATGCTCGGGTGATCGGTGCCGCACTTCCTGTAAGGCCCGTTGAAGGTTGGCGATGGCGATTTCGATTGGTGGGGTGGGGATGTGGGCGGCGAGATTCTGGATGACGGCTGCGGCCGCCGCAGGCATCTTGACTCCTTCTGTGTGGCGGCGGAGCGCTTCGAGTTCGCTGACGGGGATTGCGATTGTGTTTTCCATTGTGGTTTCCTTTCAGTGGGTTGGGGTCCAGCCGAGGTGGTTTAGTCTGGAGTAGTCGCCTTCGCGTTCGAGGAGGACGTGGCCGGTGCGGCCTTCTCGGTTTTTGGCGACGTGGATGTCGGCGCGGGTCCAGTCGGTGACCCCGCCTTCGTGGGGGCAGGAGAGGAGGAGGACGACGTTTGCGTCCTGCTCGATGTTGCCGGACTCCCTGAGGTGGGAGAGCTGGAGTTCGCCGCCGTTAGACTGTTCGGCTTGGCGTCCGAGCTGGGCGATGGCGAAGACGGGGATTTGCAGGTCCTTGGCGAGGTTCTTCAGGGTGCGCGTATATTCGCCGATGAGCTCCCAGCGTGCTCTGCGGTCGCCGGGTGCTGCGTTGATGAGGCCGATGTAGTCGATGAATGCGGCGGTGAGGCCGTGCTGTCTATGGAGGAGGCGTGTGGTGGCTACGAAGTCTCCGATGGTGAGGTTGGCTCGGTCGTCGAAGTGGATGGGGAGCTGCCTGAGGTGGGGGGTGGCTGCGGTCATGCGGGCTTGTTCGTCGGGGGTGGGGTGGCGGCGTCGGGTTACGGCGTCGCCGGGGACGTTGGCGATGTTGGACATGATGCGTGACCAGAGTTCGCGGCCTGCCATTTCGAGGCTGGCGAAGTAGACGTGGCCGGTGTCGGCGAGCTCTGCGGCGGCTTGGAGGGCCAGGAGCGATTTTCCAACGCCCGGTCTGGCGGCGATTACGTAGAGTCCGCCTGGTTTCCAGCCTCCGATGATTTGGTTGAGGTCGGGCCAGGGGGTGGGGGTGAAGGGTGTTGCCTTGGTGGTGAAGTCGGTGATTTGGGTGAGGCAGGTGTCGTTGTTGACGAGGGTTGTGGAGCCGGTGCTGACTTGGTTGAGGAGTTCGCGGATGCTGGATTCTGCGTCGCTGGGATCTCCGCCGGCTTCGATGATTTGGAGGCCCCTGGTGCAGGCGTCTGCGAGGTGGCGGCGGGCTGTGTCGTCGATGAGTTTGTTTGCGTAGACGCCTGCGAGTCCTCGGTGGGAGATGAGGGTGAGGTCCATGATGTCGAGGAGGTAGTCGGGGGTGACGTGGGCCTCGGTGATGGAAGGGAGCTTGTCGAAGATGAGTTCGCGGGTGATGCCTTGGCCAGGGTTTTTGGCCTTGTGTTCTTCGATGAGGCGCCAGATGGCGGCGTTTCGGGTGTCTGCGAAGTGGTGGGGGTGGATGTTATCGAGGTCGAGGAGGACTGTGGGGTCGCCGCTGAGGGCGAGGTCGATGATGGTGGTTTCGGTGTTCATGTGTGGTGGGGGTTGGTGGGGGCCGCTGGTGTTGCGGCCCCCGAGGTGGTTAGTAGATGTGTGCCTTAAGGAGTTCGATTGACATGTCTTGCTCTTCAGTGAGCTCAGACCCCTGGAAGGCGTCGCATACTCGTTCGAGAGTGGTGTTTTGTATTGCGGTGGCGTCCTCCCATGTTGTGAAGTCTTTTCCTGGGGAGACGGTGAATCCTGCTTTGGCGCCGGTTATGAGGTAGTAGTCCTCTTCTGGGAAGTCGATGTCTACTGGCGTGGCGACGGAGCCTGCGATGCTGTCTTCGCACAGGTGGCCGTTGGTGATGATGATGAGCGTGACTGTGGGGTGGGTGGCATTAGCGGCGCCTGTCTGTGCATTTGGTTTCGAAGATGAGGTCGTTGGTGAATGAGGTGTTTCCGCATTGGGTGCGTGGGCGCAGTTGCTCATTGGTTAGCCTTTCGTGATGTGGTTGGCGATACGGATGACGTCAATGAGGAGGCGTATCAGCGCTTCTGTGCCTGCCTGCGTGTTGAAGGTTGAGGCTGCGGTCGAGATTCGCGCGGTGCTGCCGCCTGTGATGCTGTATAGGGGTGCTTGCTCATCGAGGTGTCGCGCTACGGCTCTGGCATCAATGAACACCTTCTGGGCACTGATGGGCAGGTCGCTTGCGATTGCGTTGGAGAGGATGATGGTGGCGGCAGTGAGTTGGCCGAGGGCGCTGAGTGCGCCCTCTAGGGTTATTGGGGTGATGCCGGATCGTGTTGCGCTGGCGATGAGTTTCGCTGCTGATGCTGGGGCGGTTGGTGTGTGGTCATCTACGATGAGGGTGAGCCACCTGTCGGGCCCTGCTGCGGCGACATGGAGTGCTTGGCGTGGGGTTAGCATGGCGGGTTCCTTTCGGCTGTGTTGATGACTGGAATATAGACAGGGTTGGACAAGGTTGTCAAGCCCTTCCGCAGAAGCGGTCGATCTTCGCGGCCCACTCAGGCCACGTCGGGTCGGCGGGGAGCCCCATATAGGGCTTCCAGTAGTTGATGTACAGGTTGGGGTCGATGCCGGCTGCGATGCAGGCGTACCCGAAGTCGTCGCGGGTGACCGGCTTGCCAGTGTTGGGGTTGATGGCCGGGGCGGGCGTCTCGTCAGTCGGGGCTACGGTGTCGAGCTCATCCTCCCAGCTTCCCGCACGAAGCCACGTGGCGGGGTAGGGGATGTACTGAGGCTCGGTACCCTTAGCCTTCCATGCGGCCTTCTGGCGCTGGAGGCCGTCGAGGAGTTCCTTGGGGGTGACTCCGCGCTTCAGGGCTGCGCGGTATGCCTTCTCGGCGTCGAGCTTCTTGACTTTCTTGGGGTAGTGGGGCCACCACTCCGTGAAGCTGTCTGCGGGCTTCTCTGTGGGCTTGGCGGGCGCCTCGGGGGCAGGGGTGGCTGGCGCGGGTGCTGGCGCGCTCGCGGGCACCTCAGGGGTCTCCTCGCGGGCGTATCCGCGCTCAGCGTCTTCGCGGCGGCGCATAGCTGAGTCATCCCAGCCGTCGATACGCCACGGGTGCCAAATGTAGAGGGTGGCGATCTTCTCATTGTTGCTGAAGCGCGGGACGCGGGTGATGACGCCGAGCTCTTCGAGGATGTTGAGGGAGCTCTTTACGGCGGTCTTGCTGGCGCCGATGTCCCGAGCGAGCCCCTTGATGGAGGGCCAGGCGCAGAGCTGGTCGTTGTACTCGGGGTGGATGTTGACGCGGTTGGCGATGGCGATGGCTGTGAGGCGTCCGTTGCCCTTGATCTTCTCAGGGAGGTTGAGGGCTTGCATGATCGCAGTGAATGACATATGCTTTCACTACCTTTCTTGTGTGTGGGGGTCAGCCTTGTGATGGGGGCTGGCCCCCTTTGGGTTTGTCAGATGGTGTAGGAGCCGTTGAGGAAGCCGTTGATGAGGTCTTCCTGGCCCTTGCCGGTGATGAGCGTGGTCACGGACTCGATGAGTCGCCCGCCGGGCAGGTTGATTGGGCGCACCTGGGGTCGGACGAGTCCCTGTTCGATGCGACGCTGTGTGGGCTGGTTGCCGCAGCGGCCACTACCCTTGGTGACCCACTGGTGGTCTCGGAGCCACTGGTAGAGACGCTTTTCGCCGACATTGACGCCGTGTGATGCGAGGATGCGGGCTACATCGCGGACGAGGAGGTCTCCGTCGCCAGCGGCGATGGCCTTGCCGAGGGTTGTGTGAGGCTTGTCGGCTTCAATCTGGGCTTCGGCGACTTCGGCGCGGGCTGTGGCGGCTTCAATGGTCTTCTGCGCTTCGATGAGGGCGTAGGCCATGAGCTCGGCGCCTTCGAGCTTCGGCTGGAGGCTGTACTGGCCGGTCTTCCGAATGCTTGGGAGGACATCACTGGTTACCCAGCGGCGGAACGCCTTGGCTTCGGGCTTGTCGCTGCGGAGGATGACTTCATAGAGGCCCGCCTCGTTGACGAATGTGGCGTTCTGAGTGCGGCCGAGGCGGTCAAGGATGGGGTGCGTCTGACGCAGGTCATCGTCTAGGCGGCTGGCCAGGCGGCTTACGTCCTTGATGGCTAGAGAGGTTGCGACGTCGGAGAGGTTGAAGAGGGGCTCTCCGCTGGAGTTGATGAGGGTTCGGACCTGATGGTCCTTGAAGGTGTGGACAACGATGTCGGACATGGTTACTCCGTTCTTGTTTGATTGTAGATCGTTGCTGGGGTCACTCTAGCAGGTAGAAGGCGGCCCCCGCAAGGGAACGGAGTTAGAACCTTGCGGGGGCCTACAACGATACGTCCATCATAGCATACCTAGGTCGGAATCCGGCCTAGGGTAGGTCGGAATCCGACCCAGGGTAGGTCGGAATCCGACCTAGGGTAGGTCGGAATCCGGCCATAGAACCAGTAACTTAACCAGTAACTTAACCTTCATACGCCCTTCGGGCTCGTGTGTGCGGCTCCGCTTCGCTCCGACCGTCGGACCGTTGGTCCTTGGTTGTCGCCTTGGCCTTCGGCCCAGGTGGTCCACGAGAGCAAGGACGAGGAGATGGTTCGTTGGCTAGTCACGTACCTGGCTCTAGTTGATCCTTGGTCGCCTGATCGAGTTGGAACGCTCTGAGACACCTTCGTTGTCCTTGCCCTTCCTTGCCGCACCGAGACGGAACCTGACCTTTAGGACTTCCTTGCTCTAGTGCCAAGCAATGGGTTGGGTTGTGGTTACGTTGGGTTGATCGTCTCTAGTTGGTTGACGCTCTCCAGAGAGGGTTGGGCCTCGGCGGCGCGGCGGCGGCTGGGGCGCGAGCTACCCTAGAAGGCCACTGGTGGGCTCGTGAGCGGCCGAACGGGGGTGAGTGTGTGTGCTGGCCTGGGCGGGGTGTCGAAAGGCTCTCAGATTGGCTTACACGGCTTCGGGTGCGCCTGAGGTGTCGAACTGTCCGGAGATTCCGGTGGGTTGCGCTCGACTCGTCGTCGCATGTAGGATGGTCGCGCTGATAGGGGCCCGCCGGATGGGTCGGAGTGAAGTTTCCTTTCCTTCTCCGTATGCCCGGCATCCGCCTCGCCTTTACCTAGAGCCCCTTGCTGCGGTAGAATGCCTAGGTCGGCCACCGAAAGGATCAACCATGACCAACCCTGACATCGACCACCAGTTCCCGAAGTGCGCGCACTGCGGCGAGCCCTACCGGCCCCCGCGCACCACGGCCGCAGAGTTCCCGGGCACCAAGCCCTACGGTAGGCGAGGAGCCTGCAACCCCTGCTACCGGGAACTCCTGCGGGGATGCACCCCCAAGGCACTCATCGACTGGACCGTCGAGCACAAGTGCTCGTCGTGCGGCCAGAAGATGCGCCCCCCACGGTCTTCCGTGAAGGATTGGCCGGGCACGCGCCTATACTCAGGGCGGGGGAAGTGCTCGGCGTGCGTCAAGGAGGTTCGGGAGACGTATCCGACAGTTCGGGAGCTGGCTGAGATGGGGCACCCGTGCATTGAGCCCTGCCCACTCCCGTCCTCTAAGCGATCCAACATCTGGTGAAAGGTGCCCCCATGCTGTATCTGCTCGTCTATGGTGACAAGGCGTCCCCTGAGGTTGACGTGATCCTGTGCGATAATCATCCTGAGCGGACGAATGATGGGACCCTTATCTTCCGTAATGAGGGTCAGCGGGACATGTGCGTGTACCCAGGTGATTACCTGTCGATCCAGCACGCCTACTTCGGCGGCAAGGATGCTAAGCCGTCGTTCCTGTTCGACATTCGTGAAGGGTCCCCGTCGAATGAGGGCGTGTCGATGACCTATCCGGGGGATGTGCGATGAGCGCTGTGCACGAGAAGGTGGCTCTGGCTGCCATGGATTGTGCTGCGGATGAGCTGCGTGACGCCCTGAATGATGCCGACCAGTGTGGGGCGTGGGATGTTCCGGCCCATAGGCGTGACGCTGAGCAGGATGAGGCGGTTATTCGTGTCCAGGAGGCTCAGGAGACTCTGGAGGAGTATCTGGAGGGGTTCATTGCGGACCGGTATGGACTGGATTCTCGCGTGACGTTGGAGGTTGAGCGTGGATGACTTCCACACGAAGCTTGAGGCGCTCAAGCAGGCTTGGATGGAGGTCCAAGACTGCGAGGCATTCGAGCTCGGCGACCCGGCCATCGACGATGCGTGGGATGCCTTCCTGACTGCCCGCATTGACGCCGAGCAGGCGATCACCGAACTCGCTGAGGAGCTGGCTGGCTTCTATGTGCTGGCCCAGATTAAGAACGTGCACGTTGGGGGAGTGGAATGATAGACGAGACCTTCATGAAGTCTTTAGCTTTCAGTGCGCAGGACTTGTTCACGGCTGCTCGGTGGCTGGAGTCTTGTGGTCAGCCTGGCGTGGGCCCGGATGTGCTGGATGAGGCTGAGGGTGAGCTCATCGTTGCCCGTAACGCGGTCGAGGATGCTGTGGCTTCGATTCTTTTGACGTTCGGCGTGCACGCAGACGTCGAGTTGCATCGGATTATCCCTGATGGCGTGGAGTAGGCAGTCGAGGCGCCGTAAGGAGCTCCCTAAGGACTGGGAGAAGATCAGGCGCACGGTCCTCAAAAGGGATGGTGGCATCTGCGTGTTCTGTGGCAATAAGGCGAATCAGGTGGACCACATCTTCCCCGACGGGCCTCACGTGCCGGATAACCTGAGGAGCTTGTGCCAGCACTGCCATATGGCTAGGACACAACAGCAGTCTGTTGAGGCGAGAAAGCGCCGCTACACTGGTCGCAATAAGCCTCGCGGCCCACGGCCGAAGAGTAAGCACCCCGGATACTTGTAGGAGACGACGATGGGAGTTAAGGGACCAATCCCGAAGCGCAGCACTGAAGGGCATCGCACCACGCAGGCGAGGAAGCTCGATGGCGGCGTGGAGCCCGTGAATGTGGTCGCCGATAAGGTGAAGCCCCCGAAGCCTGACCCTGGCTGGCACCCTATTGCGAAGAAGCTGTGGAAGGCTGTGGAGCAGTCCACGTTCACCCGCTACTATGAGCCTTCAGATTGGATTGTCCTCTACTCCACCTGTGACGATCTGTCGAACTACAAGATGCAGGATCGGCGTTCCCCGACGATGCTGGCGGCCGTGAACACTATGCTCACGAGCCTTCTCCTCACCGAGGGCGACCGGCGCAGAGTGCAGATCGAGATCAACCGCGTTGACGAGTCTGAGGCTGAGTCTGCTGGCGTGGTCGCTCTCCAGGCTTGGGCGAAGGCGCGGGCCGCGAAGTGACCGAGACGCTCTCCGCGCCACGGGAGCGAACCGATACGCTCCCCCTCGAGCTCCCTGAGCGGACGCTCGGATATCACGCCGCCGCATGGATGATGGACAACCTTGTGCAGCCGAACGGGCCGCGCGCAGGGCAGCCGTTCATCCCGACTGACAGGCAGATCGAGTTCCTTGCTCATTTCTACGCCCTGACCCATAAGGGTTCCTTTGTGTACAGGCAGGGAATTAGAAGGTTAAGCAAGGGGTCTGGGAAGTCTCCGTTCGCTGCCGCTTTGTGCTTGTTCGAGCTACTCGGCCCTTGCCGGTTCGATGGTTTCGACCGACATGAGCCGTTTGGGGTGCGCGCCAAGCCTATGAGCATGCCTCTCGTGCAGATCGTAGCTACATCGGAAAGCCAGCCGCTCGCCCTGGACACTAAGGTTCCCGTGGAGGGTGGATGGAGCACGGTAGGCGACCTTGAAGTCGGTGATCTGGTGTACGGCAGTGACGGCAATCCGACGCCCGTGCTTGGCAAGACTCGCGTGTTCACCGGCCACGACTGCTATCGGGTTGCCTTCGATGATGGAACGACTGTTGTTGCTGACGCCACCCACGGGTGGACAGTGGAGCGGCTGCACTCGCACGGCGACCGCTTCGATGTGGCGACAATGAGCACTGAGGAGATGCGAGCCTACCTGCACAGCGGTCGGCGGCGCAGCCTGCGTATCCCCCTTGTTGCGCGCCGAGGTGGAGGTAGTGCTCCGACCTTGATCTCCCCTTACATGCTCGGCTACTGGCTGGGAGACGGGGATGCCGCCGGGTCCACGATTGCTCTCGACTGGCGCCGCCGCGAGGAACTTGAAGAGATCTTCACTGGGGAGCTGGAGTGGTGGGATGACATCAAGGGCGACCTCCAGAAAGCCAATGACGGGCGCTTCTATATCCGTCGCCGCAGGCAGATGTGTCCCCGGGGCCACTCCTATGCTGAAGGTGACCCGAACCGAGTCATGGGCAGCTCTGGCCACCCGATGTGTCGCCGCTGCAACAAAGGAAACAGGGAGGGAATGAAGGACCAGAAGCTCCTGTCGTTCCGTGAGCGCCTGCGCGAGCTTGGCGTGCTGGGCAATAAGCATGTGCCAGAGGCATACCTGCGCGCCTCCTATGAGGATCGCCTGGCGCTTCTTCAGGGGCTCATTGACTCCGACGGGACTGTCACCGAGAAGGGGCAGGTGCAGTTCAAGAACACGAACGCGAGTCTCTTGGCGTCGTTCATTGAGCTCGCTGAGTCTCTGGGGCAGAAGTGTTTCGTGTACGATGGCGGCTTCGGGTCTCGCGTAGTGAAGTTCATTCCGCAGCCGGGGTTCCCTGCTGCCCGCCTGGCGCAGCACAGGGCTAGGCTCCCGCGCGAGCAGCGCACCCTGTCGGCGTATCGGCGCGTCGAGTCGATTGAGCCCGTCCCGAGCGTCCCGGTGCAGTGCGTTCAGATCGGCACGGAGGATCACCTCTTCCAGGTTGAGGGTGGCGTGCTGACGCACAACACTCAGAACACGATCCGCATGGTCAGGGCGTTCTGTCAGAAGAAGGGTCCCTTAGCTCGGAAGTATGACCTCGAGGTGGCGAAGACGTTCATTGAGACGCCTGGCGGGGGGAAGCTTCAGCAGATGACGTCCTCTGCGCACTCCATGGAGGGTGGTGAGGTGTCCTTCGTTGTGGGGGATGAGCTCGAGCACTGGCTGCCCGCGCAGGGCGGACCTGCCATGCTGGAGACGATTCAGCAGAACGCGGCGAAGATGGGTGGCCGGTTCATGGGTACCTGCAACGCGTGGGTGCCTGGAGAGCAGTCGTCGGCTGAGGCGATCTTTGAGGCGTGGTGCGACCAGGAGGATGGTCTCACGCGCGGTAAGACGAAGATCCTCTACGATGCGCGTATCGCGCCCCCGAACACGGTCCTGACGGACGAGCCGGAGGAGGGGCAGGTTGGTCTTACGAAGGCTCTCGAGTACGTGTATGAGGACTGCCCGTGGGTGAACCTGGAGTCGATCAAGGAGCAGATTTGGTCCCCCGAGTACCCTGAGTCGCGCTCCATTCGCTTCTTCCTGAACCGCCCGAACGCTGCGGAGGCGTCCTGGATCACCCTGGAGGAGTGGACGCAGCTGCGCAAGCCGGACCGTAAGGTGGAGCCGGGGGAGCGGATCGTCATGTTCTTCGACGGCTCCAAGTCCAACGACCATACGGCCCTCGTGGGGTGCTGCATGGAGGATGGGCACATCTTCAAGATCGGGCACTGGAAGCCTGAGAAGCCGCTCGGCGTGGTGAATGTGGCTGCCGTGGATGCTGGGGTCAGGAAGGCGTTCGACACGTACAACGTGGTCGCGTTCTGGGCTGACGTGCGCGAGTGGGAGTCGTTCACGCGTACCGCTTGGCCTGAGGACTTCGGGGACAGGCTGATCGTGCCTGCGGTGCGTGGCGGCATGTCTGCTTCGCCGATTGCCTGGGATATGCGGTCGCATGCCTACCAGTTCGCTGAGGCTGCGGAGACGGCGTTCACGGAGATTCAGCAGCAGACATTCACGCATGATGGCGACTCAGCCTTAGGTGAGCATGTGTCGAACTGTCGCGTGAATGAGTTCAAGGGCCGCTGGTCGGTGAAGAAGGAGTCTCCGAAGTCCTCTAAGAAGATCGATCTCGCTGTGTGCATGATCGGCGCTAGAATGCTGTATAGGCATGTGAAGAACTCGAAGGAGTGGGCGGACCTGACTGCTCCTCGGGGTGAGTGGAAGGTGTTCATGTGAGCTTCCAGAAGATGATCTCCAAGTTCGCGTCCGGCGCCTATCGTCCCATCACCTATGAGGGCTACTATGAGGGGAAGCGGCGCCTAGACGCGGTGGGTATCAGCCTGCCGGCGAAGGCGCGTGTCCTGGAGATTCAGGCCCCGTTCGCCAAGATGGCCGTGGACGTCCTCACCGAGATTCTGATCCCCGACGGGTATCGTGTCGCGGATGATGACAAGTTCGGCGTGGTTGAGCTGTTGCGGAAGACGTGGCAGGCGAACGACATGGACTCCCAGTTCAACCTTGCTGCAGCTGAGGCTATCAGCGCCGGTGCCGCTTATTGGGTGATCGCACCCCCGGATGATGAGCATGAGTTTGCTTCGATTCGCGCCGTGGATGCGAAGCATGCTCGTGTGCGCATTAACTTCCGTGGAGAGGTTGTGGAGGGTGTTGTTCTCTACCGCCGCGATGATGGCAATGTGGGCGCCACCTACTACACGCCCGATGGCGTGGAGTTCTACGCGAAGGGTAAGTACGACTGGAAGAGCGTCGGCCAGGGGCGTCAGGACCAGTGGGGGGCGTCCATTGTCCCCATGTTCAATCGGGCTCGCCTGTCTGACAAGTATGGGCGCTCCGATCTACGTGAGCTCACGTCCGTCATTGATGCCGCCTCGCGCACGCTGACGAACCTGCAGGTGGCGCAGGAGGTTGCGTCCTCCCCCATGCGCGCCGTGGTTGGTGACGGTGCGGCCGAGATGCTGGCCCAGCACCCAGACAAGATGCAGGCATACATGGGTAACCTGATCGCCATCCCGTCCGGTGGTGACGTGAAGCAGCTTACCGGGATGGCGCTGGACCCGTTCATCAACACGTACCGGTCCTATGCGCTCCAATTGTCCGCCATGACGGGTATCCCGCCGTCGATGATGGGTGTGTCCTCCGACAATAACCCGACGTCTGCGGAGGCCCTACGCGTGGCGAAGGACCGCCTCATTGCTCGCGCCGAGAACAAGCAGCGCCAGTTCAGTGACGCCCTGGAACGTGTCGGCAGGATTGTCACCCAGGCGAACGGCATGCCCCTGAATGGGCTGGAGGCCCTGGAGGTGACGTGGCGTGACGCTGCAGCTCCGTCCACTTCGGCGCAGATGGCGAACGCCCTTCAGGCCCACAGTCAGGGCATCATCGGCGATGAGACGGCGCGCGAGTTCCTGCACCTCACTCCGGAGCAGTTGCGCAGGGAGAAGGTCCGTGGAGACAAGATGGATGCTGACGCGGGCTTGGATATGCCTGAGGCTCCCGAGGCTCCTGAGGATGTAGAGGAGGCTCCGAAGGGTGAGTGAGGCCCTCTTCTATAGCATCCTGCGCGGAATTGTCATGCTGTTCCGTAGGCGGGCCGAGGATGCGCTCAAGGCGTTCGATGGGCTCCCCGAGCCGCCCTCGGTGGAGCACGTGGGGGACCTGCTGACGCCGCTCATGTGGCAGGCCAGGAAGCAGGCGTGGGCGGCGGCCGCCCTGTTCCTGCGGGGTCAGGCCCGCAAGGCTGGTGTCCCTGAGTCGTGGATTCCTCCCCAGCCCGGGTACTCTCCGAAGACGATCGCTCGCACGATTCGCGGCACTCAGGGGGCCCTGTCGTCACCTGAGGGGATGAGGCGCCTGGAGCGGTCCCTGGAGGGTAACGTGCTGGCCGCTGCGCGCCGAACAGTGGCTGACGCGGTAGATACTGCGCCGTCCTCTATTGAGCTCATTGAGGGAGCCCTGGATGATCTTGCGAAGGACCTCGAGGAGTTCTCGGAGGACGCCCAGAAGGCGATCATTGAGGATGTCGAGAAGGTCGCGGCCCGCCGTCGCCCGCACATGTCTCTGGATGAGGCTTTCGAGAAGGTCGCCGACAGGGTGGAGGAGGCTGTGCGCACCCTCGATGAGGAGGAGCTCGTTAAGGAGCGCCACCGCAGCATGAAGGTGTTCTCCGATGTGCCGGACAAGTATCGGCGCAACTCCAGGGGTGAGTTGATTGCTCGTCCGTTCGCTTTCGCTCGCGTAACGCACCCGAACAAGAATGGACCCTGCGGCTTCTGTGCGATGCTCGCATCTCGCGGCCCGGTCTATAAGTCATCCGAGTCGGCGGGACTGAGAGTGGACAAGTTCCACGCGAACTGTGTGGTCGGCAACACGAAGGTGTCAGGGCCGGACGTGAAGGTCGGCTATAGACGGTACTACGAGGGAGAAATTGTCACCCTCGTCACTGCCGGAGGACACGAGCTTACCATCACCCCTAACCACCCAGTACTTACCGACCGGGGATGGGTTAACGCTGGCGACCTTCAAGAGGGAGACAATCTGGTCAGCGGCTCCTTCGGAAATGGGTACCTGGCTCTGGGACCAAGCGAAGATGATGCTCCACCCAGCATTGAGGATGTCGTGAGTGCGCTTGGCATGGTGGGGGCGACGCGAGTTGGAGGCGTGCCAACTTCCTCCGAGGAGTTCCACGGCGACGGGGGCGATGCCAAAGTCGACATTGTAGCCCGCGACAACCTGCTCAGGGATGTACGAGACTCCTCGCGCGTTGAGCCATCCACCGAGGGTGATTTCAAGGTGGGATCGGGTGCGCTCTCCAGTGAGCGCCTGTCGTGCCCGGGTCTCAGCGATGTGGAGGCGATGCTCTGGGGTGGGCTTTCGTCCAGTGAATCGCTCTCGGGCTTGTGTGCGACGCATTTCAATCTCCTCTTCGGAGACTCGTTCCCAGCGGAGCCGGGAAGATTCCTTGCGGCCTCTAATAGGGAGGTCGGCCTCCTGGAGCCATCTCCTGACGACAGTGCGGCTCACGCCGAACATATCGGCCATCTTGTTGACGCTCTCCCCAGCCTCGTAAACCTCCTTCAGGTTGGGCGGGGGTGCGACTCGCTTAGGGCTGATGCGCCCCACCTTGGGGAACGCTTCGACCCCCCGGCGGCGAAGAGCGACTCGGAGAGACTCGGGGTCTTTGCCGAGTATGGCGGCCGTCTTTTGGAACGACTTGGTTTCATGGTAAAGACGGATCGCCTCGTCAATAAGAGTGTCAGGCAGTATGCGGGGCATGTTTACAACCTTCAAACATCGGAGGGATGGTACAGCGCTAATTCTATCGTAACCTCAAACTGCTTCTGCACCGTCACCCCGGTTTTCACTTCCAAGCACTGGGAAGGGAAGGAGCAGCAGGTTGCATTCGAACGTGTGTACAATGAGGTTGTGCGCGACCAAGACCTTCATGGCGTGGATGCGCGCCGAGCAATGGACAAGTACTTCCAGGAGAAGCTGAAGGAGCGCAAATGAGCGACACCCCCGCGCCTGAGCCCTCCGTCACTGAAGAGACTGACGGACCTATCTCAACCACCGACTACCCCATCGAGCCCGCCGAGGAGGCCCCCGTTGAGAGTCCTGCGACGGACGAGGAGACTCCTACGGAGGAAGCGCCGAAAGGTGATGCGGAGACTCCTGCGGATGAGGTGAGTGAGCTGCGCGCCCAGCTGGCCGCCCTTACCGAAAAGCTTGAGGCGAAGGAGGCCGCCGAGCGTGCCGCCGCCGAGCTCTCCGAGAAGGAGGCCATTCTCTCCAAGGCCAACATTCCGGCCCGCTTCGCTTCATTCCTCACCGGCGACAAAGACTCGTGGCAGGAGCAGGTAGACGCCCTCGCCACGCTGCGCGAGCAGGCAGACGCTACGCCCGCGCCTTCAGTCCCCCGCGACCCTGCGGTGGATGCAGACCTTGAGACCGAGGATGACGGCCTGAGTGAGGCGCTCGGGTTCTTCGGCCTCGCAGACCAGTAAGGAGGGCATATGCCTGCACCCGCGTACAACCCCGACAACGAAGCCAAGATCGAGACAGTATCCAAGATTCTCGGCGCTAACGCCGGGAATGAGGCCGCGTTTCCCAAGACCGTCGTAAAGGGCATCTGGGACAACGCCATGAAGGGCTCTGTCGTTCAGGGCCTCGCCGGTAGCGTCCCGGTCTCCATCAACGGTACCGCCATCCCGATCCCGGTCGGCCAGCCCACCGCTGGTATCGTTCAGGAGGGTGGCCTGAAGCCTGTCGCTACCCTGTCCAGCAAGGTTAAGACGGTCACCCCCGTCAAGGCTGCTGTGATGATCCTCTACTCTGAGGAGACCGCTAAGGCTGACCCGCTCGGCGAGTACTCTCGTATCCAGCGCGCCCTTGGTGAGGCTATTGCTCGCGCCATCGACACCGCCGTCATTCACGGCATCGACGCGAACACCGGTACCGCCATCACCGGCAAGGAGGCCCTGACCTCCACCACGAAGGTGCAGGAGCTCGACCCGGCCTCCACCGCTACCGGCTACTTCACCAAGCAGCTGTCCGCCGCCTACGACAAGGTTGTGCTGGACGACGCTGACGAGGCCGAGTTCGGTTTCGACCACTTCCTCCTGGCCCCGAAGTTCCGCTCCAACCTGGTGAACGCCCTGGATGCCCAGGGTCGCCCGCTCTACCAGCAGGCCCCCGACATCACCGCGAAGTTCGGTACTGTCCTGGGTGTCCCGGCCACCTACTCTCGCGCCGTCTCCGGCTACGAGAAGGCCAAGGTCCCGGCCGCGAAGCTCCTCGGTATCGGCGGCGACTTCAAGGACGCCCTGCGTCTCGGCTTCGTTGAGACCATCACCTACCGTAAGGCGACCGAGCGCGCCGGTGGTGTGGACCTCTTCGACCGCAACATGGGTGCGATCCTCGCTGAGGCCCAGTTCGGCTGGGTCCTGCGTGATCCGCGCGCGTTCGTGAAGATCACCAGCAAGTGACCCGGGTGGTGGCCGCCGGCGTTTTGGTTGGCGGCCACCCCGTGGCCAGAGTTCCTAAGGAGGTGGAGACGTGACGGTAGCAACACTGGATGATGTTCAGGGGTCGCTCATGCGGTACCTGGAGGATGATGAGAAGCCGTGGGTGCAGGCGTTCCTGGACAGGGCTGAGGCCCTGATCCTGTCGCGCATGCCTGACGCTGTGAACCGTTGCCGTGTGGACTACAGCTTCTCGGTCATCATGCGGATGGTTGAAGCTGAGTCTGTCTCCCGTGTCCTTAGGGCCCCTGGCGGCGGCCTCTACAAGTACGAGACCGAGGGTACCTACACCTACTCGGTGAATCAGGCTGTCGCTTCCGGCATTCTGGAGATCACTGACCGTGACTGGCAGGCCCTACAGTCTGGCACCTCCGGTTGGGGCGTGGCCGGGGCTGAGATGGACGGGTACGCGCGGCGCACGCGCCTCCTGGGCGCCCTGGAGGGGCCTCTGACGGTTGACCCCACGTACCTGCGCGGCCCGTCAGCCCTCGACTTCGCTGGGGATCACCCCGTGTATGACGAAGATGAGGTGACACTGTGGTAGGGTTCCGGCCCCGCCGTGGGCGCTACCTGGAGAACGGCCCCCACGTGGTGGAGGTGACGCTCGCTGTCGTCAAGGAGGGGCGCACTGGGCGCAGGTTCGAGCGGGGGGAGACCTTCGTGATCGACAAGGTGCTTGTGCAGTCGTCTGCCGGTAACGCCCTGAAGGCCACCGAGAACCGAGTCATCCGCGGTGACCTCACGGATGAGACGACCCTGAAGGTGTTCGGTACTGGCAGGAAGTGGCCGGGCGGCCCGCACTCGTGGGTGAAGATCATCAAGGGCCCCGAGTCGCTGGTGGGGAAGACGTTCCAGCAGGCGGGCGAGCCGCTCACCTATGACGCGTCCCCGATGACTCGCCACTGGTCTGTGCGTTGTGACACGCTTGGAACGGAGTCGAGATGATCGAGGTTTACGACACCGAGGATGTGCACGAGGACATTGCTGCCGTGGTGGCCCGCCAGCCGGAGTTCGCTGCCGCCGCCGCGAAGGTGTTCGCCGAGATTGAGGTGTCCGCTTCCGCTCACATTCAGACGGGCGAGCAGGTTGCGTCGTTCAGCCTGGAGCAGGGTAAGGTGGACTGGTCCATCGCCCCGTCCACTGACCATGATGCTGCCCTGGAGTTCGGCCACTACGTGTATCAGGATGCGCAGGGGCGCCGCTCGGGGCGCGAGGGCGCCAGGCACAGGACCTGGGTGCCAGGCATCAACGTCATGCGTGGCGTCGTGCACGCTCATGGGGGGTTCTGATGGCGTTCGTTTCACCCCTACCGTTCATCTACCGGTACGTGCAGGATGCCGCCGCCGCTAGCGCGGCTGAGTGGCCGATCCTCTCACGGATCGTGTGGCGCACGCACGGTGACGTGGACGACCCCATGAATGAGCTCGTGTGCCGCGTTCAGATGACCATCTCCCGTATTCACCCGTCGGGGCCGACGTTCGCTGCAACCCAGATCAGGGCTCGCCTGTACATGACTGGCCCGGACGGGGATGAGGTGTCAGATGCGAGCGACGCGCTCGTTCAGGCCATCGAGAAAGCTTGGAGGTCAGGAATGGTGACCTCCGAAGGCTGGGCCACTTACCTCGAGTGGACTCAGCTACCCACGCCGGAAACGGACATGGGAACTACCGCCGATTACATCAACATGGTTTCGTCCCTTCAGGTGACGGCCAGGAAGGGAGCCTGATGGCTAACCTCGGAAACAGTAAGATTCAGATCGCGGGCCGCGGTCACGTCTACTACGCCAATAACGACACTGAGGCCCCCAACCTGGATGGGTACGTCTTCGGTGACGGAACCACCCTGGAGGCTAGCGGCTGGACCTGGCTTGGCGACACCTCCTCGGAGAACCTCATCGAGTTCGAGTCCGATGGTGGCGACACTTCCACGAAGCGGACCTGGGACCGCCAGGGCGTCCGCTCCACCCGCGAGGATGTCACCAACAAGGTCACCATCAACGCCGTCAACCTCGGCGAGGACGTCATGAAGGTGGCATTCCCTGGCTCCACCTACGACGCCACCAAGCGTGCCTGGGATATTGAGCTCGACGCCTCCAGTGAGCGCGCCATCCTCGTTGTCGTAGAGGACGGCCGCATCGTCTCCGGCTACCTGTTCCGCCGCGTCTCCCTGGCCGGTAACATGCCGTCCCTGAGCCTGGACAACTTCACTGAGGTCAAGATCGCTGGCACGCTCCTGTCCCCCAACTCGGGGAAGACTCGCGTCCAGATGCTGGAGCCTCGCGTTGTGACCGGTGTGGGTACCGCGAAGCCGACCATCACCTCGACCTCACCCGTCTCCGGTGCTGTTGGCGCGAAGGTCGTGATTACTGGCGCCAACTTCGATGGTGTTCGCGAGGTCAAGTTCGGGGATGTCGTTGCATCCTTCGAGAAGGACTCCGCTACGCAGATCACAACCTATGTTCCTCGCGGCGTGACCGCGGGCTCCAAGAACATTGTGGTCACGAACAACGTCGCGGCTTCGGACTCGAAGGCGTTCACCGTCAACTGACGGCCGATATACTAGGGGTGCCGCCACTTAGGGGTGTGTGGCGGCACCCCTTCCAACACCCCACACACCCCACTGGAAGGAAATCAGCATGGCCGAGAAGAAGGTCGATAAGCTCCCGGCGTTCTCTACCCTCAAGGGGCATGAGCTCCTTGTTGCCCCGCATGCTCTCCGTCCGTCTAAGCGGATGCGACTCACGTCTGTTCTGGAGCCCATCATGGGTGACAATGCGGATGGCGTGAACCTCCTCGCTGTCCTGGCTGACGTGATGGAGGCCCTGGAGGTTGGTGGCTTCATTACTGACCTGGACGCCTGGGACAAGTTCTACGAGGACGCCGACCTTGAGGATGTCGTCAACCTTGTGATGGCTTACGCGGGGGAAGCCACAGGCGCCAAGAACTAGACGACTTCTTCGAGAGGCACCCGGATGCGGCCGCGGATTTCTGGGTACTGTACCGGATCGATGTCCATGGCGCCTACCGGGTGTCTCTCGTGAGTCAGCTTCTTGAGCGCCTTCCACATGAGCCCTGGAGCCTGTATAGGGCGAACGAGCTGGGTGGCACTGAGTGGCTTGGTTACTCGCATGATTCGGAGCGGTTGAATGAGGCCCTGGATAGGCTGGCTCTACTCGTTAAGGCGACCTCCGTCAATAAGGCGTCATTGAAGGACTCTGAGATGATGCCGCGCCCCAATAGGGGTTCCACAGGGTCGGTGGTATCATCGAGTGATGCTGATGGGGTTGCTGCCCTGTTTGCTGCGCTAGGGTGAGGAAGGTTAGGGATGACCGGTAAGGGAACAGTCGGTAAGCTTTCCGTCAAGGTTGTCCCTGACCTTTCTGACTTCGCGAAGAAGCTCCGCAGGGACCTGGAGCGAATCCAGAAGCAGGTCAAGGACCTCGACATCGAGTTCAACGCTGAGGTTGAGCTCAACAAGGAGTCTCTCGAGAAGGCTCGCAAGGAGGCCGCCAAGTCGGATGTCCGATTCAAGGCTGAGGTAGACCTCAAGAAAGGGGAGCTGGAGGCTCTCCGCAAGAAAATCCAGCACATCAAGTCTGAGATTAAGGTCAATGCGAATCTCTCTGAGGAGCAGAAGAAGAAGCTTCAGGAGAAGCTCGACAACATTCGCACCAACATTAACCTCTCCACGCGGCCAGGAGACCTCGCTAAGCTCAAGCGAGATGTACAGTCGGCGGCTGGGGACGTTAAGGCTGGCCTGACAGTCAACGAGCGCGCGCTACGGCAGGTGCAGGCGCGCATCAACAAGCTCAAGGCCGACATTCCAGCCAAGGCGAAGCTTGACTCTGCGGCCGAGAAGGAGCTCAAGGCTAGGCTCGCTGCCATCAAGGCTGACGTGGATGTGCACGCGAAGCTCTCGGAGGAGCAGAAGAAGAAGATCAAGCACGAGCTCAGCAAGCTCGACGGGAAGGCTACCGTAAATGCTGACCTCGATGACGGCAAAGCCCGCTTTGACCTGAAGCGACTCACGCACTCGCGGTGGGTCACTATTAACGTGCGTCTCGGGAAGGCGTCGATGGCGCGGGCGCTCGCCCAGCTGAAGGCTCTTGCTGGCGGTAACGTGTTCGAGTCACTCGGCCGTAACCTGAATGACTTCCTCCGCAACCTTGATACTGCTGCCGTGAAGATGGGGGCGGTGTCCACCTTGATCGGTGGCGCAGTGTCGGCGGTTGGTTCTGGCTTGGGCGTGTTCTCCTCGCTGGCTGTTGGTCTGGCGAAGTCAACGCCCGCCCTACTGGCTCTGCCGGGCATCTTTGGTGCTGCGGCCGCTGGTGCTGGTGTCCTGATTGCCGCGTTGAAGGACGCGAAGACTGTTCTTGCTGACCTTGGTCCTGCGTTCACTGGTCTTCAGCAGCAGATTTCGGGGGCGTACTGGGAGCAGGCGGCCCAGCCGATGCGTGACTTCGCTAACATTGCGATCAATGAGCTCTCCCCGGTGCTTCAGTCTGTGGCCTCTAATCTGGGGTCGATGACGGCGGCTATCGCTAACGCTGCGAGTGGCCATATTGCTGGGTTCCAGCAGTCTCTCACGTACCTGTCTCAGGCCCTGTCTCTGGGGTCTACGGGGGCTGCATCGTTCACGAATGGGCTCCTTACGATGGGTGAGGTTGGTGCGAAGTTCCTCCCGAGTATTGCTCAGTGGGCTAACAACCTGGCTGCCTCGTTTGAGCAGTGGGCGACGAAGGCCGCCAGTTCTGGGAGGATGGAGGAGTCGATTCGTGCGGCCGCTAAGGCGTTCGGCACGATGAAGGACGTCACTGTTGACCTGGGTGGCATTATTGGTGGCCTGTTCAGGGCCATGGCGAATGGTTCTGCCCCTATTGACTCTATCGCTACGGCCTTGGATCGCGCCAATGCGGCTGTGAATGGCCCCCTGTTCCAGGCTACGTTGTCGAACCTGTTCTCGGCGATGGGGCAGGCTGCTGGGTTGGCGTTCCGTGGCGTGGGGTCGCTCGGTGAGGCGTTCGTGTCTCTGGAGCCTACCCTGGGGAAGGTCATCCCCCTTATCGGTGGGACTCTCCAGACTGCCCTTCAGGGGATCGCAGCTGCCTTGGAGAATCCGGCGTTCCAGGATGGGCTTGTCAACTTCTTCAATGGTGTGCTTACGGCCGTGCAGGCGCTTGCCCCGGCGATGCCTGCCTTGGGGGAGGCGTTCGGTGCTATCGCCACTGTGGCTGGGACCCTTCTGGCGGCTATCGCGCCACTGGTTGCGCAGCTGGTTGAGGGGTTGGCTCCGATCTTCCAGCAGCTGGTTCCGATCCTTACACCGGTCATTGAGCAGTTGTCGGCGGCCCTGCTGCCGGTGATTCAGTCGCTGGTGCCGGTTATCGCTGAGATCATCGCCCAGTTGGCTCCGATTATTGCCGAGCTTCTTCCTCAGGTGCTGCCGGTCTTGTCGTCGATCATTCAGCAGTTGGCGGCTGCCCTGATTCCTGCGATCCAGCTTGTGGGTAAGGTGCTTCAGTGGCTCCTACCGGTTGTGATTACTATCTGGCAGTCGATCAGCACGAGCATCTCTGGTGCTATCACTGCCATCAAGGGCGTCATTCAGGTGGTTCTTGGTCTGATTACCGGCAACTGGAGTCAGGCGTGGGAGGGCATCAAGAACATTGGGCGCGGCATCTGGACCTTCATTCAGGGGCAGTTCGGTGTGTTCGCTAACGCTATCGTGAACATCGCGAAGAGCGCGTGGAATTGGATCGTGCAGACGGTGAGTTCTGCCTGGCAGTCTATCGTCTCCTACGTAAACACTGGCATCAATAACGCCAAGTCGTACATCAGCAATGGGTGGAATGCTGCCCTGAATGCTACGCGTTCCATCTGGCTGACGATTGTCAACACTGTCTCCACGTGGATCAATAACGCCATCAACTATGTCCGCCAAATGCCGACCAGCATTAAGAACGTGTTCTCTGGTGCTGGGTCGTGGCTTTGGAATGCGGGTAAGAATGTCATCCAGGGATTCATCAATGGACTCAAGTCCATGTTCAGTTCGGTCCAGAGTAGCCTCTCGTCCCTGACTAGCCTCCTCCCCTCGTGGAAGGGCCCTGCCCCTGTTGATAAGGTTATCCTGAAGGATGCTGGCCAGCTGGTCATGAAGGGGTTCATTAGTGGTCTCGAGTCCCAGTATGGGGCGGTCAGGAAGTCTCTTCAGGGGTTCACTGAGGATCTAGCCAATGATGTGTCCCCTGACATTGCGGCCTCGGTCTCGACGTCCTTCGAGAAGGCTAAGCCGTCCCGCAAGTCGCTCGACCAGCTCGCATCACTAACCCCAGCGCCCGGAGATCAGCGCAGTGGCGGTACCGTGAACATCACGAACTACTACCCGCAGGCGCAGAGAGACTCCAAGGTTCGTGACGACGTGGCTGACGGCATCCGCCTCGCCTCCAGCATCTAGGATGGTTCCATGAGTAGTGAATACTCCCTGAATGGGGTTGACCTTGACCGGCCCGGGAAGTGGAGGGTCATGCAGGGCACTCTCCTCCCTGGGGTGGCTGACCCTCGCCTCGAGTCCACTGAGGTGCCGTTCCGTAACGGCATCCTGAATGGTGCCGGGGTGAAGGTTGGCACCTTCAAGGTGACTGTGGCATTCATGGTTGAGGGCGCCGATCGGGCTGATCTAGACCGGAACTGGCAGGCGCTCATGGCGTTTCTGCGGACCTCAAACAAGCTGGCCGTCCTGCAGCACCACCCGGCGGGCGCTACCCCCAGGGAGACGCCTGTGCGGCTCGTGAGCGTGTCTCAGCCGTCCTGGCGGTACGGGGAGTGGGCTATCGACACAACTGTCATCTTCGAGGCTGTGGAGGGCGTGTGGCGAGACTCTGTGGTGGTTGAGACTGACCTCAGTGACCTTGGTCGCCTCGCCGGCGGGGCTGCCCCCATTTCGGATGCGCTCTTCAAGCTCAAGCCGACCTCCAACCTGGCCACCATCACGGACGTAACCTCCAGCACTTCCCTCACTTGGCGCGGAACCATGGAGACGGACCAGCGACTCCTCATCGATGTTGGCAAGTACTCGGCGTGGAGGCAGGTGTCCGAACGCTGGTATCCGCTACAGGGGGCGTTCGATGCGTCCGCTGAGATCAGCATGTCCCCCGAGGGGCTGCAACTCACCCCCAACCATGAGGGCAAGATCAGTCTTCAGGTCACGGGGGCCACGGGTACTATCCAGGCGAGGAGGGCCTACTGATGCGCCGCGACTACTTTCCCGGGATGCAGCTGCGCGCCGTGGCCTACGAGGTTCAGGGTGCGAAGATCGGCGTCGTCCCCGACATCTTGGAGATGACGGTCACCACCCCCAGGGGTAAGACCCCCACCTTGTCTATGTCCTATGCGCCCGGGCCTGATGCCATCCGAGGTGGCGTGCTCGAGCGTGAGGTTGAGGTGGCTGTGGAGGCTACCTTCAACGGTCGGGACTGGGAGGAGCTCCCCGACGCGCGTTTCATCACCCAGAAGACCGAGCGCAACCTCGTTAGCGACGGAACTGACTCACGCAAGGTGGACGCCATCCACGTCAGCGACTACCTGAAGGAGGCGCTCGTTTGGTCCGTACCCGTTGAAGCTAAGGACAAGGAGGGGAAGTTCAAGTTCCTCTCCCGTAACGCTGGGACGATCATCAGTACTGTGTGGCAGAATGCCGTCAAGCGCGGCTGGGGTGCAGGTCTCACCTTGGACGCCAACACGGTGAAGGACTCCGCTAATCAGGACTGGGCGAAGGTTGTCACCCTCTACTTCGACCCCACGATCAGCCTCCTCCAGATCGTTGACTCCCTCCGCAATCTCGGCATGATCGACACTGTGTGGCAGGGGCGCACCTTCAAGGTGTACAACGCTGACACCACTCAGGCGCGCGACCTGACGGCCTCGAAGCGCTGGCCCCTAGCGACCACCCTCACGGGCGCGCCTGAGGCTGCCACGTGGGCTGACATGTGCACCGACGTTCTCGTTAAGGGGGAGGGTGGTAGGACCTGGCTCATCCACAATGAGCTCGCCCCTCGGGGGATGCGCAGGGTGGAGAAGGTTGTTGAGGCGGGCGGCGTGGAGCTGGAGTCCACGGCCCGCATGGTTGCCGAGGCGACCCTCAAGTCGGGTGCGCACGTGAGCGAGGAGATTAAGCGCGAGTGGGCTGCCACTGACGTTCACCTCCTGCCGTGGGTTGACTACCGTCTCGGCGACTGGATCATGGTTGAGCGCAAGGGTGGCATGGAGCGCCTCCAGGTCGCGCAGATCAGTGTCACCCAGAAGGACGGCATGGTGGTGGGGCACACTACCTTCGGGACGGTCCTTGATAGCCTTCTGGGGCGTCTGACGAAGCGCACGAAGGGGATTGTGGGGCTCGCTTCAACGTCGGGTAGTGGCGTGCGTCCACAGCCCCCAGCCTCCAAGTACTGGCCTCTCCCGCCGCAGGGCCTCGTCGGCTCCAGCAGAGCCGTCACGAACAGTGAAGGGTGGGTGCAGGCTCTCGTAGACCTTCAGTGGGGTAGAGTTGACACGGACACTCTAGGCAACGCTGTCGAAGTGGTCTCCTATGAGGTGTCATGGCAACTCCCCATGTTCGGCTCCACTATCGCGGGCTCTATGGTTGTTCGCGGCGGCGATACCACGTCGGCGACGATTGGGCCCCTTGAGCCGGGCGTGGAGTATCGTTTCTCGGTGCGCGCCCAGTCCAGTAACGCTACAGGAGCGTGGTCCAATCCGCTCTCGTTGAAGACGGCACGGGATGTGACTCCGCCACCAACGCCTTCGAAGCCGATTCTGTCTCAGTCGCTCGGGGTCCTTCAAGTGTGGTGGGACTATTCGGGGCAAGATGGTCAGAACATGCCAGCTGACTTTGCTGGTGTTGAAGTTTCGATCCAGCATCCAGGGATTTCTCCTGCGAAGTTCGCGAACATGATCGCCCCAATGCAGCGCACGTCCCTGGCTGGACTGGAGGTCCGAGACTACGAGGTCTGCCTGCGCTCTTATGACCGAGCTGGTAATAAGTCTGAGTGGGGCCCTAAGGCGACAATCACTCTTGAGGCGAACATTGACACTAATGCGATCGTCCGCACTGTTGAGGAGAAGCTGGCTGCCAGTGATGTTCTCCAGCGGGCCGCTCGTGTCGAGGCTTTGAAGGAGACTCAGAAGCTCTCTGAGGCGATGACGCAGGTTGCGATATCATTAGTGGAGACTGGCCCCTACCCACCGGACAGGGGCGTCGTGGACAAGACACAGTGGGTGTCCCCGGATGCTCGCGTATTCACGCTAAGGAAGAGGGGGGACTGACGTGCCATATCAGGGGAACGTTTGGAGGGATGGGCCCGACGGGCGCACTCCGATTACTGCCGCGAAGCTCACGAAGATCGAGGATGGTGTTGCCGCCGCCCAGGCTGAGGCGGAGAGGGCGGCCTCTTCAGCTACCGCCGCTCGCGCATCCTTGGAGAGCGTGAACAGCTCCTACCTCTCCATCCTGAATGCGATCGTCCCTATCGGTGCGGTCCTCCCCTACTATGGGGGTGAGCCCCCCAGCAACTGGCTTCTCTGCTACGGACAGCAGGTGAGTCGCACCGAGTATCCTGAGTTGTTCAAGGTGATCGGCACGCGCGCCGGGGCTGGGAATGGTTCAACCACGTTCAATGTGCCTGACATTCGTGGGCGAGTCCTTTACGGTCAGGGTGCGACCGGTTTCACACAGGCGGTCGGTGCGGTCGTCGGTGAAACCCATCACCAACTGACTGTCGCTGAGCTCCCCGCGCACGGCCACGAGGTCGTTGACTTCAACAACCGCTCCTCCTACTACCGCGCAGCCGTCTCAAACACGGACATCGGCATCAACGACAATGGTAACGGCTACACATACGCCACCGCATCGGGTTCTAACAAGTTCGAACGCCGCCCATACGCTAATGACGTTGGTGGCAACACCCCAATCCCGATCCGCCCCAGCGGCTCTGTTGCCGCAATGATCATCCGCGCTAAGTGAGGTGAATGGTGGCCGAAATTAGGGACGAGTACATTCAGTGGCCAGGTGGGGCCACTTTTCCGGGCGAGGATACGACCCCGGCATATGATCGGTTCGCTAACGGGAACACGACGGTCCACTCCCATAAGGGCTGGGAGTGGGTTGAGTCAGATAACCCATTCCAGAAGGCGGCCGCGACGCTGGCGCAGTCCACCATTGAGGCATCTATTCGGCGCGTTCGCACCACGTTCGGGCAGGTGTTCTACCAGAAGGGAAACGCCTCCGATAAGCCCGACTTTCCGGGCGAAGCATACGGGGACACGGCCCGCATTCAGGACCCATCTACGCTCGACATTGTGGCGGAGTGGAAGTGGAATGGTCTCGACTGGGAGCGCGCACGAGTCTCTGGTGAGCAGATCAGCAACCTGGATGTCGGTCGCCTGACCGCGGGCTCTGCCGCAATCAACGACCTCGCAGCCAGGCGTATCGCCGGTGACATTGGCAAGTTCCTTCAGCTCACCACTGACCAGCTCACCGTGACCGGGAATGCTTCGTTCGTTGACCTGACTGCGAAGCATGTGTGGACACGCATCATTAACGCACGCCAGGGTGAATTCGAGAAGATCAAGGCTGGCATGCTTGATGCCAACTCGGTGACTGCCGATAATATCCGCTCCGGAGCTGTCGATGGTCAAGTCATCACTGGGGCCACCATCCAGTCAGACAGGTCCAACAACCATGGGGTGAAGATCGATTCTACGGGAATCCGTGCCTACACAGGCAAATCAGATAACACCTCCTTCGAGGTAGAGGCGGCCACAGGTAGGGTGAAGGTACTGGGTGAGGTTGGCATCCAGGACACGTGGTCTATCGCTAAGTTCACGGACATTATTGAGGTGCAGTCCGGAAATGATGTCGGACAGCGCGGGGATCGGTGGGGTGTAGGAATTCTCATGAATGGGAGAACATTCCCCTACAAGTACCCGGCCCTCATCACCTATAAGGAGGACCCGACTAATGCTGGTGGAATCCTATATTTCCAGGCGCCCTCCAGCTACGATAGCTCGACACCAAACATGCGCCTATCAACCTCCGGCCTGAGTGTCTATTCAGGTAAAACTTCAGCATGGTCCATGAACCTGAGTAGGTCTGGCTTTGGTGCAGGTGCGCCAGGAAAGGGGAACATACAAGTCAACGACTACATGGGGGCGATCACTGTCGGCGGCTACGACGCGCACCTGTACATTCAGGGTGACGTGTTCAGGCTGAGGTCCACGCAGGATAGGTGGAAGGCAGTGTGGTGTAATGGCAATGCCGTAGTAATGGGGTGGGATCAGACGCATCAAGCCATCGTTGACAGGGACGGGTTCCGTGCCGTCGGCGGCAAGAACTTCATCATGCGCGTACCTGGGGAGTGGCAGAAGCGCCACATGATGCTCCAGCACGCCAGCACTGAGTCCCCTCACGATGGCATTGAGTACTGGGAGAACGTCAAGCTCGACGAAACTGGGAACGCTACCTGGACCCTGCCAGACTACATTCCGAAGATCGCCTCCCCGACGGCACCATGGATTGTCCTCACGTCATCTTCCGCATCAGCCAAACTGACGCAACATGGATACGGCGTAGATGCGGGCCCATGGTCGGTTGAGGTATCTGGGAACCCTGGGGAGACGGTGGCCGTCCTCGTTAAGGGTGCCCGCCAGATCGACGAATGGGACATGAAGACCGATCACGTCGCCCTTCGCGACAGGTCCAAGGAGTCGGAGTGGGTCCTCCCCCCGGCCGCTAGCCCTGACGACGAGGGAGTGTCCGACAGTGCTGTTGTCTACAATAGGCGTGGGGGGTATGGCCCTTCGCCAACGCCACCACCGGAGACACCGACTGAGGAAACCCAGGAGAAGAAATGACACCACAGACACAACAGATTGACGCTATGGCAGTAATTGATGCCCTGGCAATGGAGATTGCGGCGCTCGCGAAACGTGTGGCTATCGCCGAAGCCCAGGTAGCGCGTCCGGCAGAGACGCCGAAGGAGAGTAAGTGACAGTCCAGACCGTGGCGGCCCGCGTGGCCCGCCAGATTTGTGACAGCGAGAATGTGGGCTACAGTCAGCCCGATCGGCGCACATGGTATGCGAACGCCGACTGGGCGGGGCACGTGAGCTCGCCGCAGAACGCGGATTGCTCCAGCCTTGTGTGTGGAGCTGTCTGCTACGGAATCCACGACACCTACGGGGCCCCTTGGGGGCACGCCGCTCTTCCCGAAATTAATGATCACTGGACCGGGAACATGCGCCCCGGCCTTGAGGCTCGAGGCTTCAATGAGGTCCCGTGGAACGGCTCGGACCTCACTCCGGCCGGCGGATTCCGCGTCGGTGACGTGATCCTGTCGGCGGCGAACGAGGGTGGCGCTGGCCATGTGGTCATTGTCGTCGAGGATGGTGGAGACCCGCTGGTATCTGAGGCGTGGATTGCCGAGGACGGAAGCATTGACGGCTACGCGGGGGACACTACGGGGCAGGAGACGCGCACCGTCCGCTACTCCTCCCACCTGCACACCCGGAATGGGGCGTGGACGAGCTGCCACCGCTTCGATGAGGGCAAGTTCCTGGCCCAGTGGCCGGAGTTCCGCAAGGCTCAGGCGTCGGGCCAGATCAAGGCTGCCGCACCGGCCCCCGCAACCCCGCCCGCGGCCCCGGCCCATGCTCACGGCATCGACATCTCCAGCCATCAGGCGGGCCTCAACATTGGGGCCCTGTGGGCCGACTTTGTGATCGTCAAGGCGACGGAGGATGACGACTATGTGAACCCCTACATGGTCTCGCAGGCTCAGGCCACGCTGGGCTCCTCGAAGCGCCT
>ERZ773265.349-NODE-349-length-29914-cov-6.889313_pt1 | contig 29914 bp, 34 predicted proteins | sample MGYA00580512_ERZ773265 | MGnify/ENA primary metagenome ERZ773265 (study PRJEB29015, sample SAMEA2738169) | human oral metagenome | biome: human oral; feature: human-associated habitat; material: saliva | place: China | collected 2183 ... | reverse complement strand
TCATTATCGGACATCTTAGAGGAGAATGTACCAGAAGAGTATTTCCTCTCGGCGGAGAAAGTCAGCCAACTAGTAGCCAATCAGTCGTGAAAATCGGTAATGTCAACCCGTCTGGGAATGGCATGAATGGAGAAGTCTATCAAGCTGACGGCCTAGCTCCTACGCTCACAACGAACAAAGGGGAGGGGCAAAAGATAGCAATAAAAAGTAATACTATAAAACAATTTGGAGTATTGCAACCCAATTTTAATCAATGTGGAGTGGTTTACGAAACAGATGGCATCGCACCAACAATCAGAGCATATCAAGGCGGAGGACTTGAACCTAAAATCATTCAGCGCGGTCATGGTTATAATCAAGGCGGAGAACATGACATCGCTCCTACTTTGACAAGCAATAGCTATCAAGAAAATAATGTTTTAAAAATAACAGAGGCAACCTCTCAAGGATATGCTGAAGCACAAATCGGAGATAGTGTAAATTTATCTCATCCAAACTCAAAAACAAGGCGCGGGCGAGTTGGTAAGCAGATAGCAAATACTTTATTGACTGGAGAAAGTCAAGGGGTAGTTGAACCCGATTTTAGAATTAGAAAACTAACACCTCGTGAGTGTTGGAGGTTGCAAGGTTTTCCAGACTGGGCATTTGATAAGGCACAAGAGGTAAATAGCAACAGTCAATTATACAAACAAGCAGGAAATAGCGTGACAGTCAATGTTATTGCTGCAATAGCAAAGGAACTTTAGGAGAAAAACAATGAACAATACAGAATTAGAAAACAAGGTTCAACAATGGTTTGTTGATAGAAATCTACATGAAGCAAATCCTGTCAAGCAATTCTTGAAGTTGATGGAAGAGTCAGGAGAACTATTTGAGGGTATTGCAAAGGACAAATCTGAGCTAATCTATGATTCGCTTGGTGATATTCAAGTCGTATTGATTGGACTTGATCAACAAATAAAGAATGGCGCTTATATTTCAGCTAATCAGCAAGAACTTGAATTGCTGCTAATGGTTTCAAGTTTGGGCAATATCGCTCAGAAGCTATATTCTCACGTTTGCCACAATGAGACACAAATTCCGTTAATCAAAGCAGACCTGATGTTTCTTGATAGTGTTGTTAGTACGGTTTCATTTTGCAATGGGACTACAGCTGAGAATTGCTTAGAAGAAGCTTATGAAGTCATCAAGGACCGCAAAGGTAAGATGATTGATGGAGTGTTTGTGAAAGAGGAGGATTTGGGATGATACTAAAATTTCGAGCGTGGGATAAAGAGTTTAAAGAAATGGTGCAAGTCAATGCACTTGTTCTGGATGAACAAGTTATCAAAGCAACTTATAAAAATGGAAATGTTGTAAAAGAGGACATGAAAAACTATGATCTCATGCTATCAACAGGTATTAAAGATAAAGCAGGAAATGAGATATTCGAAGGAGATATCCTAATTACAAATGCTCATGCAAGTATTGTATCTTTCGGGGAATATACCTATTTTGAAGATGCTGATACAGAGGTCACAGAGGTTGGATTCTATTTATCATATCTCAATGTATCACCTGCAACCTACTCACCTTTCGAAAAATTCTTTTGGGAGAAATGTCAAGTTATAGGAAATATTTATGAAAATGAATTAGATTTGATAATGTATGAAGTTTCAAAATTCAATAAGGAGTTAGGAGAATGAGACCCAAAAAATATCCATATTCAGGAAGAAGAAAAAAACAAGAAACGCCGTCGCCAATATTTTCTGCACAACCAATTTTTAACGAAGTTCCAATTGTAGAAGAAGTTAAGGTTGAGTTCGGAGTTGAAGCTAGTATGGGGCGCATATATCCAGAAACGTTAATACATTTAGATATTTCTGGATACGGAAATAGAGTGCATTCAGTACATCGCTTCCCTGGAACCTTACTGAGTGTTGGTGAGTCAATCCAACTAAAGATGCTTTTCTATAAAAGACTTAGAAATTTTACTACAGATCGTTTCTTGACGTTTAGAGAATCTGACTGGAAGCTCTTTATCCGTGACCTGGTCAACGAATTTGTGCATTAGAAAGTTAGTGAGGAGATGGAATATGAGAATAAAAACATCAAACGACACAATCGTTCACGTCAATAAAATTCAACGTAGCATCACGATTGATGGTGTTGAATACGGTTCAGATTGTCGTGCGCTGACCTCTAAGAATAAAGACGGAACAGGGACAATCACTCTGATATTTGAAGGGAAAATTATTTGAAAGGACAGGCAATGAAACCTAAAAAATATCCGTATTCAGGAAGAAAGAAAAGGCAAGAAAAGCCTTCTGATACAACTTTACCCGATTTAGTCGTTTTACCTAACGTTTCTTTTAGAAAAGAACTGGTCAAACATGTCTACACGGTTACTAGATATCTTGATGGCTGTACAATCATTCATTTCAGAATTCCAAGATTTTTAGGAGCATACGATGAGCAAAAGGTCAAAGTAAAACTTAGCTATGAGGAGACTCTCAAGATACTCAATAGCTACTAAAACAAAAAAAGCCAAGACACTCTCTGTCTCAGCTATAATCTCAATAATATTATTATATCACAAAGGAGATAGAGAGTGAGCAAGGCAAAGGCTATTTTAAAAGATTTAAGGAATTTGGATCTATATATCGCGAGTTTGATTAGGCGAAGAGATAAAGTTGAAGCTTCACTCTTGTCTAGTCAAAAATACTCTGTTGATAAAGTTTCGGGAGGAATTAAGAAAAAGCAAGATGATATCTATGTTGAGTTGCTAACAGCTAAAGACGAGATTGAACGAAAAACTGCTGAAGCTATCAGGAAGCAGAGAGAACTTCAGGGGTTAATTGACTCTCTGGATAATACTGATAGTCAGGCGATACTGAGTTTGGTTTATATTGATAAGATGACCAAGTGGCAAGTGATGGACGAGTTGAACTGCAGCGATAGGACCTACTATCGCTTACTTAGACAAGCTAAACGCGATTTAGACTGCTCCTGTCAGTAAATGGCAGTCTTTGGCAGTCTTTGGCAGTAAATGGCAGTGCGTGGCAGTTTTAACGTGCTATTATAGTATCATCAAGAATTAAGGGTAAGGCATCTATGAAGTGCCTGCCCTTTTGTTTTGTCGAAAGGAGGTAGTCCAGTGAGTGGATAAATTGACCCCAAAACAAGAGCTATTTGTCCAAGGGATAATCTCCGGGCTATCTCAAAGACAAGCGTATAGAAAAGCCTACAAAGCTGAAAAAATGAGCGATGAAGCCGTGGATGTGAAGGCTAGTAGGATTTTTAAAGAGGCTAAGATTAGGCTAAGGTATCGCGAGCTTTTAAAACAGTTCTCTAACATGTCCTTGTGGTCCAGAGAGCAGGCTTTCAATGAGTATGAATGGCTTAAAAATAAGGCTAGAGCAAGTATCGAGAATGAAGGTATTAGACAAGCTAATTCAAACGCCTTTCTTTCGGCTTTGGACGGCATGAATAATACGGCATGGAAGGACTTCGAGTTGACTGACGAGAAAATCAGACAAGAGATTGAATTGCTCAAAATCAAGATTGAGAGAAATCAAGACTCTAAGTCCGATACTACTCTCATGGAGGCTCTCTTAAATGCGGTAAAAGGTGGTGATGAGGTTGAAGATTGATTTTTCAAACAAACAACTCAACATCATTCGTAGACCGTTCAACTATGAGCTTGAGGTCAACGAGGGCACGCCTCGAAGCGGGAAGACAACCGCTGGTCATTTTAGGTATGCAAGATACTTGATTGAGTCACCAGACGAGAACCATCTTATAGCTGCATACAACCAAGAACAAGCCTACCGTCTATTTATCGATGGCGACGGTACAGGTCTGATGCACATCTTTGATGGCAATTGCAAAATCAAGCATGATGAGCACGGAGACCACCTCTTAATCGATACACCGAACGGCACTAAGCGTGTCTATTATAAAGGGGGCGGTAAAGCAAACAGTGTAGGTGCTATAACTGGTATGTCTTTAGGTTCAGTGGTCTTTTGTGAAATCAATTTGCTGAACATGGATTTTATCCAGGAGGCATTCAGACGGACGTGGGCCGCTAAACTACGCTATCATCTAGCTGACCTGAACCCTCCAGCACCTCAACATCCAGTTATTAAGGATGTATTTGATGTCCAGAACACACGCTGGACCCATTGGACCATGGACGACAATCCGATTCTGTCTGAAGAGCGTAAGCAATCTATTATTCAATCGCTTAAAAAAAATCCTTATCTCTACAAGAGAGACGTACTTGGTCAGAGGGTGATGCCTCAGGGCGTTATTTACGGCCTATTTGACCTAGAAAAGAACATTAAGGATAGTTTAGTCGGCGAACCTATAGAAATGTATTTCAATGGCGATGGTGGACAATCTGACGCCACCTCAATGTCTTGTAACATCGTTACTAAGCATAGAGAGGACAACAAGACTTTCTTTAGGCTCAATCGTGTAGCTCATTATTACCATAGCGGAGCTGAGACTGGCCAAGTCAAGGCTATGTCTACCTATGCAGTCGAGCTTCGAGCGTTTATTCAGTGGTGTGTTAGCAAGTATCAAATGCGCTATACCGACGTCTGGATTGACCCAGCGTGTAGATCCTTACGAGAGGAATTGCACAAGCTAGGCATTCAGACAAGAGGGGCTTTGAACAATGCCCATGATGTCAGCAGTAAGGCGAAGGGTATCGAGGTCGGGATTGAGCGTGGCCAGAATATCATCTCTTCAGGTCAGTTCTTACTTGTCAATCACCAAGAAGAAGAGTATGACCATTACTATTTCTTGAAAGAGATTGGCCTTTACAGCCGGGATGATAACGGACGGCCAATTGACAAAGATAACCACGCAATGGACGAATTTAGATATAGTGTGAACGTATTTTATAAGCGTTACGCCAATTTTTAGCAACAAGGAGCCAATAAATGGGCATTATACAATTTGTCAAAAATCTATTTAAGAGAGGACAGTATGCAATGACGACAGAAAGTCTAGCAAGTATCACAGACCATCCTAAAATCGCAGTGACAAGCGCAGAGTATCGTCGAATCAATGAGAATCTAAGATACTATCAGAGCAACATTGAGAAGATAACATACACGAATACCGATGGTGTCAAGAAGCAAAGAGAAGCGACTCATTTGCCAATCGCTCGAACCGCTGCTAAGAAGATTGCAAGCCTGGTCTTTAATGAACAAGCTTCGATTAAATTGGACGATAAAGAAGCAAACACATTCATTCAAGAAACCTTGAAGAATGACCGCTTTAACAAGAACTTTGAGCGCTATCTTGAGAGCTGTTTGGCCCTTGGAGGTCTTGCCATGAGGCCTTATGTGGATAATGGACGAGTGAGAGTGTCATTCATTCAAGCGCCAGTCTTTTTACCACTTCAATCTAACACGCAGGATATTTCAAGCGCTGCTATTGTCACTAAGACGATTAAGGCTTCAGGTCAGAAGAATATTTACTACACTTTGATTGAGTTTCACGAATGGGCCAAGGATGGGAAGTACATCATTTCAAATGAGCTATACAGGTCTGAAAGTTCTGAGCAAGTCGGAGGGCGTGTGCCTTTGGCAGAAGTCTATGAGGATCTAGAAGAACAAGTTGAACTAAACGGTCTAACAAGACCGCTTTTTTCTTACCTTAAACCTCCTGGAATGAATAACAAGGACATCAATTCACCTCTTGGTCTATCAATATTCGATAACGCCAAAAGCACGATTGATTTCATCAATACCACTTATGATGAGTTCAAGTGGGAAGTCAAAATGGGCCAACGTCGAGTGGCTGTTCCTGAGAACCTCACAGAGACTCGAATAGTTAATAAAGACGGAGACGTCCAACTTGTCAAACGCTTTGACACAGAGCAAAACGTCTACTTACGCCTGTCTACTAACGACATGGACGGAGGAAGCATCACAGACCTGACGACAGCAATCAGGGCAGATGATTACATCAAGACCATTAACGAGGGTCTAGCGCTCTTTGAGATGCTTCTAGGCGTTTCTGCTGGAATGTTTACATTTGACGGGCAGAGCTTGAAGACTGCGACAGAGGTCGTTTCTGAAAACTCTGATACTTACCAAATGAGAAACAGCATTGTCAGTCTGGTAGAGCAATCTTTGAAAGAATTGATTATCTCAATCTGCGAGCTTGGGAGCCTTTATGGATTGTATAGCGGTCCAATTCCTCAAATGGAGAAGATTGCAATCAATCTGGACGATGGAGTCTTTACTGACAAGAACAATGAGCTTGACTATTGGACCAAGGCTTTGGCCAGTGGCATTGTCAGCAAGGCTCATGCTATTCAAAAAGCATTCAATATGTCAGAGCTTGACGCTAAGAAGATGATTCAGGCAATCAATCAGGAGACGATGGACACGGCTAACAGCCAGCGAACACAAGAGGATATTGATATCTATGGAGAATGATTAAATGAACCTAACTCAACATCTAAGGTCGTTTATAGGACTTAAAAGCCCCTCACTAGAACAGAGAAAACTAACAAAAAAAATGGTAGAAGAGATAGGAGAGGCTATCCATGGGAAAAAAGAAGAGACCACCAATCCAGTTCAATGACGAGCAACTGCTGCTTCAAGCAAGCAATGTCGCAGACATCTATCATCAGTTAGCCTTGGACTTATTTGACAATGTGGTCGAACGTGTGACGGAACGTGGCACGGTCTATCTTGATAAGCAACCGTACATCTGGCAACTCGAGAAGATGCAACAGATGCACATGCTGAACGAGGAGAACCTGAAGCTAATTTCTAAATACTCTGGAGTAGCTGAAGAGCAACTACGCTATATCGTCGAAAATGAGGGTTTGGAGCTCTACACGGACACGAAGCAACAACTCATGGAAGATTTAGGGCGTGGATCTGCAGGAAATAGCAATCACATTCAAGAAATCCTTGCAGATTATGCAAGTCAAGCTGTCGGAGATATCCATAACCTAATCAATACAACGCTTCCTAAAGCCGTTATTGGGGCTTATCAAGGCATCATTGAACAATCTGTCGCTAGAGTTGTCACTGGCCTTTCTACGGCCGACAAGGCTATTTCTGACACGGTCATGAAGTGGCAAGAGAAAGGTTTTCAGGGTTTCAAGGACAGCGCTGGGCGTAACTGGAAAATTGACAATTATGCTCGGACAGTTATCAAGACGACAACCTATCGAACTTATCGAGAAATGCGAACGAGACCGGCTGAAGAGCTGGGCATTGATACCTTTTATTTTTCAAAAAAGGCGTCAGCTCGCAAGTCGTGCGCCCCTTTGCAGCATGAGATAGTAACGACTGGCCGGGCTAGAGTTGAACACGGCGAGAAGATTTTAGCTTTGTCAGATTATGGTTACGGTCGGCCTGAAGGGTGCCTTGGTATTAACTGCGGCCACATGCTAACTCCGTTCATCCCAGGAGCGAACTACAAGCCTGATTTAGGCGAGGACGTCGATTCGGTTAGCCCAGAGCAAGCGATGGATAATGCCAACGCAGAAGCCAAGCAGAGGGCGCTAGAACGGTCTATCAGAGCGAATAAGGAAAAGCTCCACGTCGCTGAGAAATTGGGCGATGATGACCTGATAAACAAGTACAAGAGCAAGATAGCCACTCAGAACGCTGCTTTGAAGGATTACATCGATAAGCACCAATTCCTAAAACGGGATGAGGCTAGAGAGAAATACTATGATGACCCATTTTCTCAAGCTCAAAAAGAAGTAAAACTCAGGAAGAAGATGTCAGAATATCACTACATCAAAGAGGATGAAATACCTGCATTTAAGAAAGTGGGTGGAAAAATAACAAAAACTGAGCGTGATGTTATCTATGCTCCAGACTTTGACAGTATGGGATATATAGCAACAAATAGGAGTTTTGATATTAACAGAGCGCTCAGAAGTAATGGAGTCATCCCACTCAGCAAAGAAGAAAACAAAGTGGTTTCAACGCTTGATAGAGTTATTGAAAGAAATAGAACACTGAAAAATATAAAAGTTAGTCGCTTTGATGATGGTAGTTACTTGAAATCAATCATTACTAGCAATGCTGACTTGTTGAAAAAATATGATAGTGTATCTGATATGCTGAACTCTGGAGAGGCTGTTTTCAGTAACGCCGCTTACACATCAACTAGTTATATTCCAAAATATAACTTTTTCAAAACTAGAAAAGTCAAAACCATCATCAACATTTCAAAGGATAGTAAAATATACTTTACAGATAATGACGCTGAGTCTGAAATTATCATACCAAGAAATGCAAAATATGATATAATTAGTATGAAAGAAAACAAAGGTGGCATTGTCTTAGAAATGAATTTAAGAGAGGAGTGATATTATGGAATTGTCAGAGGCTCTAAACTTTGTTGACTCTTTAAATCTGGATGAAAAACCTTTAGATTTTTCAGAGTTTACTGATGAACAATTACTGAGTATAAGTATTACACTTGACTTACTTTCATTAGATGAGGCTAAAGCATTTGAATTAGAATTAAATAAGCGACAGCTTACAGAGAGATATTTTTCTATGAGAAAACCTAAAACTAGCGCTTAGTTTGACCTAGGCGCTTTTTTCATGCAATAAATCACTATAAACCGTGTCAAATTTGATGCGGTTTTTTGCTTGCCTTTATCCGCAGGCGGTAAAGAACGGAAGATAATACCTAATTTTAGGAGGAATTTAAGAATGGCAGAAGACATTCAAACAACTGACCAGCCAGTCAACGCTGGAGAAAATACTGAGTCACAAGCTCAAGAGCAATCTGTCAAGACTTTCACTCAGGAAGAAGTGACTGGCCTTGTCGCTAAGGAGTCAAGAAAAGCACAAGAGAAAATCTTCAAAGACCTAGGGTTTGAAAATTTCAAGAGCGCTAAAGAAGGACTCCAGCAACTCAAAGAGTGGAAAGATTCACAAAAGAGCGAGGCTGAGAAACAGTCAGAGGCGCTTGCTGCTAAAGAGAAAGAGTTAGAAAATGCTTTATCAGATAAGAAGAACCTGGAAGCGAAACTATCAGCTCTAACTTTAGGAGTAAATGCCGAGTCTGTGGACGATGTCATCACTCTGTCTGCGCGTTTGGTATCCGATGAGGTGTCTATCGAGGATGCTATCGGCCAAATATTGCAGAAATACCCTCAATTTGGTCGCAAAGAACAACCAGAGGAGAAGAAACCGACATTTTCGGCCGGAGGAAATCCGACGGCTGGAACGAACCAAGAAGACGCCTTTTTGAAGGCTCTCGGACTAAATAATTAACAGGAGAATGATCAATGACAATTAACTACATCACTAAACACGAAGGCACCTTTGAAAAGAAATTGATGCAAGGCGCGCTCACAAGTATTTTGGAAACGCCACAAGTAAACTGGTTGGGCGCTAAGTCTTTCGAGTTGCCTATAATTTCAGTGACTGGCTACAAAGCGCACACTCGCTCTAAAGGCTACAACTCTGGTACAGTTTCAAACGACAAGAAAGTTTACACATTAGGATTTGACCGTGACGTCGAGTTCTTCGTAGATGCTGCAGACGTTGACGAAACGAACCAAGAGCTTTCAGCTGCTAACGTATCTAACACATTCATCACAGAACACGCAACTCCCGAAGTGGACGCTTATCGCTTCTCTAAAATTGCTACAGAAGCTATCACAAACAGTCACTTCAAGTCTGAAACCGATTTGTCAGAAGTGAATATCTACTCACGCTTGAAAGCTGCCCTTTTGCCTGTTCGTAAATATGGCGCTCAAAACATCGTTATGTATGTTTCTAGCGAGGTTATGGACTTCTTGGAACGCTCTAAAGAGTTCACACGCTCAATCGCTACTACATCACCTCAAGGCATTGATACTCGTGTCACTTCACTTGACGGAGTTCAGCTTATTGAAGTTTGGGATGATGCACGATTCAAGACTAAGTTTGACTTCACCGAAGGCTTTGTTAAGGCTTCAGATGGTAAAGACATTAACTTCTTGATCGTTGCTAAGCCTGCAGTAATTGCCAAGGCTAAATTCAACTCTATCTATCTCTTCGCCCCAGGTCAACACACTGAAGGCGACGGATACTTGTATCAAAACCGTCTCTACCATGACCTTTTCGTCTTGCAATCAAAACAAGACGGTGTCTATGTTTCTCACAAATCTGCTTAATTAAGGAGGTAGAAAATGCGTAAATACGAAAAAGGAAATCAAGTCTACACTGTGCAAGAGGGCGGCTTGCTTGAAGCTCAGCTAATCGCTGATGGATTTGAAGAAGTGATTGAAGATGGCCAAATCTCAGAGATTTTGGCTACTCATTCGCTTACGGAAATGACTTTAGCAGAGCTGAAAGCTCTTGCGAAAGAGCGAGGGTTTGAGGGCTATTCAAACAAGACCAAAGACGAGCTTTTGGAGGTGCTAAATGGCCAAGTTTAAAGCAAAATTGAACGTATATCTTGCTAAGTCTGACCGTCATTTTGACAAAGGTCAAGAGTACGATCTAGAGCAAGACGAAGCTAATCGAATTAATAGCCTGTTTAATGGGGTTGTTGGTGAAGATTGCCTTGAACTCATTGAAGAGCCTAAGCAAGATCTATTTGAGGTGGGGGCATCCACCTTTTAAGGAGGTGATTAGATGACTTACTTAACGAAAGAGGAGTTCGATAAGCTCGGATTTGAGGTTGAGGGCGACTTTGACAAGCTTTTAAAGCGTGCTGAACTCGCTATCGATGCTTACATCAGGGATTTCTATTCTCTAAATAGCTTTGTTGATGACAATACAGCTCGCAAGAAGGCAGTCAAACTTGCTACAGCCTTCCAGATTGCTTATTTGGATAGTTCTGGCATCATGACGGCAGAGGACAAGCAATCCATTGCCAGCATGTCAGTAGGACGGACATCTATAAGTTATCGCTCAGGTTCTCAGAATGGCTCAAATTCGCTTTCTTTAGCAGAAAGGTATAATTTATCAAAGGATGCTGAAAACTGGCTGAGAATGGCTGGATTTGGCTCAGCGAGGGTTGATTATGATAGATAAAAGAATGCTATCTGATTCTGTGACTATCAAGAAGCCAATCGGAGAGGACGACTGGGGGAAAGAGACTTACTCTGACCCTCTTTTATTGTCCCCTTGCAAATTCGATAGGTCTTATTCTCATTCTGGGACAGGCAATCATCGTAGCGAGTCCAATTCCTCGACTGTGATTGTCTATCACAAATACTGCTCTGTGGCGCTCGACAAGAGTTTCATCGGTGGCATTGTCGAAGAGGACGGAGTCAGCTATGTTGTTAAGAACATCATCCCTCAATATCATCCTCTAACCAAGAAGCTACTAGCTTATGAAATCGAGGTGATTTGATGAGCGGTGTTAATGTAAAGATTGACCTATCAGGAATTGAGAAAAAAGTATCTCCAGAGAATTTCGCAAAAGGGAAGTTAGCTATTGCTAACCAGATGCTGATGGACATGGAGCGATTCGTCCCAAAACGAAGAGGAGACCTACGGTCTAGTGGACATGTTCGGCAAGATTCGATTGTCTATGCGACGCCTTACGCTAGATTGCTCTATTATGGCAAGAAGCGAAAAGGATTCTTTTCTGAAAAACAAAGAAGGTTTTTCTTTGCTAACAAGGAGAAGTTGCTGAGTCAACGGCCAACGCCTGGAACTGGTCCAAGGTGGGATAAAAAGGCCTCAGCTCTATATGCTAAGAATTGGGCTGAAGTCGGAGCGAAAGCGATGGGAGTGAAATGATTCAAAAAAATGATTTTGCAGATGTCTTGCTTGAGCATATCAAAGGCATCCAAGACAAAATTCCGTCTAAGCTCGGTTATTTAGCCGAAAAAGAGGGATTGGTCCTTTATCCGCTACCTGGCGGAGAAGTGGTAGACGAGGACATGGCTGGAACTCAAACAGTCAGATTGCCTTTTGAAATTGCTATCAAGTCACGAGATCAGGAATTAAACAATAATACACTGTGGCAGATTAACGCTGCCTTGTCAAAAATGGACCTAGAATTGCCAAGTAAGAATGGATCTTACGAATTTTTAGGTCTGAAAGTCGACAAGCCTTACTTAAACGATTTAGACGAGCAAGGCTTTTACATTTACTTGCTGGACGTAACTGCCAGCCTTGAAATTGAAAGGAATGAATAATGGTTAAAAATAAAAACGTAAAACGTAAACACTACATCGGCCCTTACAAAGAAGCGACTCCGGACACTCCGCCAACTGCGACAGAGTACCTTTGGATTGCTAAAGGGATTAAGAAATCATCGCCAGAAAATAACGAGAAGACAGACGACTTTACCGACTTTTCTGGTGACGGAACACCTGAAGAGCAAGTGATCGCAAAAACACGAGGTCGTTCTTTTGAGGGTGCTCGTGATACAGACGACAAGGCGCAGAACTTTATTGCGGAGAAACAGGATGCGGTTGGCGATGAGCTTTTGATCTGGTACAAAGAAGTTGACTCGACCAGTAAGACCCAGTATGAGGGACCAGCTCGTCTTTCTGGTATTGAAATCGGAGACGGTGAAGCGTCAGAGAATGAAAGTATTAAGTTTAAGGTCGTATGGACCCGTAAACCTAAGAAATCAACAGTAGTACCAGGATAATCTAAGGCGTGAAATATCACGCCTTTTTATTTTTGAAAAGAGGAGAAAAACAATGGTCGTAATTAAGAAATTAAGCAATATCATTCCTATTGATTTCGGAGAATTTCAGCTGGAATACATTGCAAATGACAAGGGCGTGAAGGAACTTGATAAGTTCCGCGAAGACTTATCAAAGAGCTGGAAGAAAATTGAAAAGCTTTCTGACGAGAAAATCGCAGAAAAAGGCAAGGAAGTCGTTGAGGACGGCTGGACTCGTTTGTTCGGTTCGGAAGCCTTTGAAAAAGTCTATAAATTCGCAGACGAAGATACCACTATCGCATTTAACTATCTGATGCAGGCCGTCCTTGGGATTCAGAAAGAATATCAAGAGCGCAATTCAGAAGATGCCTTCAAGAAATATCTAGCGTGATGCCATGTTAGATATTTCTAGAAAGCTAGTTGATGAGCTTGTTCTAGAAATTGAAGGCAAAGAACAGACTTTCCCTCTGCTCTTATCGTTCGATAGAGTCTTGAAAGTTTTTGAATTATGGAAAGACGATGATATTCCTAAATTCATGCGCCCGTTTTTAGCGTTGCGGATCCTGACGGGTGTTTCTTTTGATTTTTTAAGTTTCGAGGAGGCTTTGGAAGTTGTTCAGACAATTTTTGAGGAGCACATCCAAACAGCAGAAAAAGAAGACGATGTTGAGTACGACTTGGCAGGCAATGTTATGAAATCTTCAACATCGAAAGAGCCGGAGAAAAGACTCTACAACGTGAAACATGACGGAGCTTATATCTTTGCTTCTTTCATGCAAGCTTACAGAATCGACTTAATCGAAGAAATCGGTAAGTTGCACTGGAAGAAATTCAATGCTCTAATTGTTGGCTTGCCTGAAGGAACCAAATTTGTAGAAGTCGTGAAAATTCGCTCTTATGAACCGCAAAAAGGCGACAGTCAGGAGTACATTGATAAGATGCGAGAACTACAAAAAGAGTATCGGCTTCCGGATGATGATTACGATGAAGAAGATGGCGAATACGAAGATTACGAATAGAAAGGAGGCATAAATGGCAGATGGTAAAGTGGTCATCCAAGTTGATATGGATGGCAACAAAGCTCAATCAGGAATAGCACGTCTAAAAGGAATGGTTGGCGGACTGACAGAAAGCGGGATGCAACTAGGCTCGGTCTTTAAGTCAGTTTTAGGAGCTAACATTGTCAGCGGTGCGCTGATTTCTGGGATTCAATCTCTTGGAAATGCTATAAAAGGTGTGTTTGCTACAGCACTTGATGAAGGGGCCAAGCTCCAACAATCATTTGGTGGTGTTGATACGCTCTACACGACTGCAGCTGAGTCTGTAAAGCAATATGCGAACGCGGCGGCTTCAGCTGGTATCTCTGCTAATACATACGCAGAGCAAGCTGTTTCTTTTGGAGCCAGCTTGAAACAAGCGCTTGGTGGTGATGCTGTGAAGGCTGCACAAATGGCAGACAAGGCTATCATGGCCATGGCTGACAACTCAGCTAAAATGGGTACAGATATTGGTTCAATCCAACAGACGTTTCAGGGTTTTGCTAAGCAGAACTATACCATGTTAGATAACCTGAAGCTAGGTTATGGTGGTACAAAGCAAGAGATGGAGCGACTTCTTAAAGACGCCAGCAAATTAGAAAAAGCAATGGGCAAGAAGTTTGATATCAACAACTTTGCAGATATCGTAGAAGCCATCGACCTAGTTCAACAAGAGTTGGGAGTCGCAGGAGTCGCAGCACAAGAAGCGCAGACTACATTCAGCGGTTCGTTTGCAGCAATGAAGGCTTCGGCATCCAACTTCTTGGCAAATTTGACGCTTGGAGAAGATATTGGACCGTCTTTAAAGGCACTTATCTCTAGCACCTCAACATTCCTTTTAGGCAATTTCTTGCCGATGGTTGGAAATATTATGAAGCAACTCCCTCAAGCTATCGATACAGCCTTGGCAGAAGCTGGGCCAAAGATTGAACAAGGGTTCAAATCGCTGTTTGCTTCGCTCGGAGTTGATGAGGGTGTCTTTGACGTAATCAAGGACACTTTTCGAGATGTTGTTGTGACAATCCAGTCGCTCTTTGAAGAACTGACAAGCGAATCCAATGGGTTTGGCAATGTTATCCAAGGTGTTGGGAATGTCATTCAAACAGTTAACGTCATCATCCAGAATATGGCTATGGCCTTTCAGTTTGCACTAGAAGCCTTCTCTGAAACAGGAGCAATCAAGAACGCCTATCAAGCATTTAAAGATTTGACGGATGCAGCTTTAGATCTTGCTATTAAGTTAGGCGATGCTATTCCTTGGGATATCGTAGGCGCAGCCGCTGGGCACGTCGTGAACGCTATTTCAATGATTGTGAGCTGGATTTCAAAATTAACTCAATCAATTAGTGCAGATGTCTGGAGAGGATTGATTGCAGGGATTGGAGGAGCTCTAGTCGCTTTCAAGGCATTTAATTTCTTGAAGAGCTTTAATCCGTTTGGCTTATTCGCTAAAGGTGCTAAAGAAGGGGCAGACGAAGTTGTGAAGGGTGCAACGAGCTCGAAAAGCGCAATCGCTCAAATCTTCAAATCAATCTCAACTCTAATCAAAACAACAGGAACAGCAATCAAAACGGCTGCGACAGGAATTGGTGAAGGTATCAAAATTGCTCTTTCTGGATTGGCTCCGGTCATCCGAGCATTTGGATTGGCTTTGAGAACGGCTGGGATTGGGAATATCCTTGCTCTTGGCGGAGCGATTGGTATTGCAGCAGTCGGAATCGGTGCTGGAGTGGCTATTATTGCGGCAGGTTTAAGTCTCATTGCTAGTCAAGGCGAAGGAGTGGCTACAATCATTAACGCAGTTGGGCAGGCATTTGCTACTGTTGCTACTGCAATCATCAGCACATTTGCCCAGGCTATTGTTACAGTTTCAGGAGTTCTTCCAAATGTAACAAGCGCCTTAGCTCAACTCTCTCCTCTTGTCGTTGCATTTGGTGAAGCTATGGGAGCGGCAGCTCCGTTTATCACAGCTCTTGGTGAAGCCATTTCAGGAATTGCAACAGCAGTGACTCCAATCGTCGAGATTATAAGTGATGCGTTCGTTTCAGTAGTTCAAATTATTGCTGACGCTATCGTTCAAATTGTCGAAGCGATAGCTCCATTTGCTCCAGCTATAACCGAAATGGTAGTTGCGATTGCTCCGTCAATTGCAGATATTGTTTCTTCATTTAGTAGCATGTTCTCTCAGATTAGCCCTATCATTGATAGCTTGTCTAACCTCTTGAAAACGTTTGGAGAACAAGTGAGCTCTATCTTGAAGAGTGCTGGTAGTGTAGTTGAGTCCTTTGGCTCTGCCATTCGTAATGTGCTTGACGGTGTAGCTGGAATCTTTGATAGTATCGGTAACGCCGCCTTAAACGCAGGCCTTGGAGTCAAATACATGGCTGAAGGGATTTCGATGCTCACTGAATTAGGGCTGCTAGATTTAGCTGGAACATTGGCAACAGTGGCAACAGGATTGACAGCTATTGCCAATTCTGGCATTGCTTCAGCAGGTCCTGGGTTGCAACAAGCAGGGACTGGGTTGAGTTTGATAGCTATATCAGCTCAACTTGCAAGTGTAGCCTTGCAATCATTACCTACGGCCTTATCATCACTAAGCACTAACCTTAGCACATTGCCAGAAACACTGACAAGCGCTGGAACTTCGATGAGCACGTTTGCTACATCGGTCATGGCTTCATTTGCAAGCTTGTCTGGTTCTGTATCTGGTGTAATGGCGCTTCAGACAGGTTTGGTGGCTCTAGCTAATGCTATGATGGTGGCTCAAAGTGGGGCTTCAGCGATGTCTTCTACTCTAACGATGATTAACGCTTCAGCTTCATCAGCTACATCGGCCATTTCTCAGCTTGCTTCAGGTATGGCTTCAGCAATGACTCAGGCCGTGTCATCAGTTCAGTCAAACATGGCATTGATTGTGACTGTAATTTTGCAGTCGTCAATTCAGATGACGCAAGCAGGCCAACAGGCAGGCCGTGGGGTTTCTGAAGGGATAACAAATGGTATCCGTTCAGGAGTCGGCTCGGCGACATCAGCAATGTCATCCATGGTCAACTCTATCCAGTCTACAGGAATGAGAGGCGTCTCTACTATGCGCTATGTAGGTGACATGATTGGTCAAGGTTTAGCACAAGGTATGTACTCAGCGCTTGGAGCTGTCACGGCTGCTGCTAATGCTCTTGTCGCTCAAGCTGAAAGAGCCGCACAGGCCAAGGCTAAGATTAACAGTCCATCACGCCGTTTTAGAGACAACGTCGGACGTTTCATTTCTCAAGGGGTGGCAGTCGGTATCCTGGCAGATGCTCACAAGGTAGATGATGCCATGGGCGATGTATTCGACCAAATCAAAGCCTTTAACTTTGCCCCTGAAGACATTCTTGGAGTAGGTCAAGCTAGCCTTACGAAGACACTTCAGGTCAAATCTGATCTTGACCGTCAGCTTAAAACGAGCGTTAAGGTCGTACAAGAAAAATCTAACCATCTTGTAGAACAAGCCCTGGAAGTAGCTGAAAGGGCAGTAAAACGTCCAGTCAGTCTGATGATGGAAAGTGGAGCGCTTGTCGGTCAAATCGGCCAAAAGATGACCGATTACCAAAACGACCAACTCATGATCGATAACATGATGAGAGGGATTATTTAATGGACACAGTTATCTATAACAATCATGACCTCTCTGAGGTTATAAAAATCAACGAAGTAATTCGTCCGGTAGGAAACGAAAGGGACGTCACAACAAATGACGCCCCTTTTTTGGGCGTAAACGTCCAAGAAGTAAGAACCGGACCTAAAAAAATCAAAGTTAAGTTTACCGTTCAGAAAAAAACGGCTAGGGATACCGAATTGGCCAAGCACACCTTAGCTACAATCCTGAACACCGACAAGCCAGTTCGTATTGATATTTCAGACGAGCCTGACAAGTACTATATGGGACTTGTCATTGGTTCTGTGGATGTCGATAACGTAGCTAGATGGCTTCAAAAGGGCGAGTTTGAGATTCTTGTTCCTGACGGTGTCGCACATGGCACGACTTATAGGCGCTTTGATAACGGACAAGAGCAACCTGACAAGGTTGTTTTTAATTTGGTCAATAATGGCAACGTCCCAGCTTTTCCTGTCGTTACGGTTAAGAATAACACCGAGAACGGCTATATTGGTCTAGTTAATGCTAGTGGAGCTCTTGAGGTTGGTGATCGTGAAGAGGTTGATATAGGCATAGTTAAGCGGTCAGAGGTATTGATTGATTTTAGAGAAGATAGAATTTCAAACGGTTTTGCAAGAGCTACTAAAAATAAGGCTGTGACTAACGATAATGGCGAGAATGTGGTAGGGGCTTCTGAGCTAACTACATTGTGGAATAAGAAACACATTAGACTCAAAGATCAAACCACACCTGGCAAATATGGGAACTATGCTACATCTCTATCATGGGACGTCCCAATAGACAGCGCTGGCGCTGTTGGCTCGCTTGATGACTACATCACAGGTAAACAGATATTCGTATCTAATGCAGCTAATCAATATGGATTTATCAAGATTACAGTATCAGACACAAATGGTCAGTTTTTGTATGGTTTTGAAACATTCAAGCGAACACAAGGACAGGATTGTGAGTTTAATGTGTTTGGTTCTGATGGAAAGGGGAGCTATTACTTTCTTAAGTGCTGGAATTTCATAGGCACCTCTGGCAGTGATTTAAACCCCTTTTCATCAACCAAAGGTCAGTTTGAACTCAAGCGCAATGATGACAGGCTCCAGGTTTACTACAAAGGCTCTCATTACAGCTTTATCATTCCTGAAATTAAAGGCCGAAAGTCAGCTAAAATCCACGTCATGCTTGGAGCGTATCATGACAAGCCTATCCTGGCTCACATCTATCTTGATGAACTCTTATACCGTAAGGATTTTGTCCCAACAATAGGAGATGTGCCTAACCGTTATCCAATCGGTTCAAATGTCGTGCTAAACAGCGAGAATGACACTGTCACTGTGGACGGTCTTGAGAAGATTGTGGATGTAGTGGATGGCTCAAGTTTCTTGACTATTCCACCTGGAAACAGTCAGCTTGAAGTCTATTGCTCAAGTTGGGTCAAGACCAAACCCACTGTCAAAGTAGAATTTAAAGAAAGGTATCTATAACAATGTTATTGACAATACATGACTCAAATTTGAGAAAAGTGGCTTTTATCGACAATAACAAACAGGATACATTGAACTATTTCAATGACATCTGGACAAGATACCTGGAAACTGGTTCTAGTACCTTTGATTTTACAGTCTTTAAAAAGGCAATTATCTCAGATGTAGGCAAAAAGAGGGCCTATAACTCTCTCAATGAGAAAGCCTTTGTTTCATTCAGATACAAGGGCAGAACTTACCTGCATACAATCCGAAAAATTGAGGAAAATGAGAAAGTTATCAAGTGTTATAGTATCAACCTAAACCTTGAGCTGATCAATGAGTACTCTATTCCTTACAAGTCCCCTAAAGCCATGAGCTTTAAGGAATTTTGTGAGGAAATGGACTTGCTCAACTATACTTTCTTGAAAATCGGTATCAATGAGGTTGCTAATAAGAAAATCTCTGCTGAGTGGGAGGGCACAGACACCAAACTCAACAGACTACTTAGTCTGGCTAAGAAATTTGGCGCAGAAATTGAGTTTGACACACGTCTCAACGCTGACAGCTCCATCAAGTCATTTACAGTCAATGTATATCATGAGCACGACGATAGCCACCAGGGGGTAGGTCAAATTAGTCCAACTATCTTGAAGTATGGGAAAAACCTCAAGACAATCACTAGGACTATTGACAAAACTGGGATCTATAACACGGTTGTCCCAACGGGTAAAGATGACAAAGGCAACGTAGTTGATATTAGAGGGCTTGGCCCTTGGTCTGTCAACAATGCAAAGGGAGAACGTGAGTTCTACCAGTCAGGGGCTGCTTTGTATGCCCCTCTTTCAATGCAGATGTATCCGTCTACTTTCACGCTTTCAACAGGTGACCGTGACCAGTGGACTCGTAAGGACATGACTGTAGAGAGTTCAAATCCTGAGGTCATCCGCTCAACAGCTTACCGTGAGCTCAAAAAGAACTGTTACCCAGCAGTAACTTACGAGGCTGAGGGTTTTGCAGATCTTGAAATAGGAGACACAGTCAAAGTCTATGATGACGGCTTTAGCCCTACTCTCTTGCTTGAGATGAGGGTATCTGAGCAAGTCATCAGCTTTACCAACCCTAGAAACAATAAAACGACTTTTTCAAATGCTAAGGCGCTTGAAAATCGTCTATCTCAGGGCATTCAGCAACAGCTAGACAGGATGATAGAGGACGCTAAGCCCTACACTATCAAACTTGCTACAGACAACGGCATAGCCTTTAAAAATGGTCAAGGCCAGACCATTGTGACCCCTACTCTTATGAAAGGGAACAAAGTCATCAATAGTGGCTGGCGCTGGGTTGTGGATGGTGTAATCAAAGCTACAAGCTCTAGTTACATTGTCCGAGCCTCTGACATCAACCAAAAGATGGTTTTGACGGTGTCAGCATGGGTTGATAACAAAGAGGTAGCCTCTGAGCAGTTGACTCTTATCAATACGTCTGATGGCCTGCAAGGTCAAAAAGGGGACACAGGACCGAAAGGTGACCCTGGACCACAGGGAGCAATAGGCCCTAAAGGAGACCGAGGGGAGAAAGGTGAGCGTGGAGAACGTGGCTTACAAGGACTCCAAGGCTTGCAAGGTGCTAAGGGTGACCAAGGTATTCCAGGAGTTAGAGGAGCGGACGGACGTACACAGTACACTCACATTGCCTACGCTGACTCTATTTCAGGTAGTGGATTTAGCCAGACTAAGGCTGACAAGGCCTATATAGGGGTCTATGTTGATTTTAACTCAACTGATAGCGTCAATCCTGCTGACTATCGATGGACGAGGTGGAGAGGATCGGATGGCTTAAACGGTAAGGATGGCCCTCAAGGTATTCCAGGTAAACCTGGAGCAGATGGTCGTACTCCCTATTTTCACCGTGCTTGGGCTAACTCTGCTGATGGACGTGATGGTTTCAGTACAACTGATAGCACAAATAAGCGCTATTTAGGGACGCTAACGGATTTCACTGAGGCGGATAGTCAAGACCCCGCAAGGTACAAGTGGACAGCTCTCTTTGATAATGTCCAGGTAGGTGGAAAAAACTATATCAGAAATGCCTCATTTCTCTCTGGGGAGAATAAATGGGGCAAAATGTCTGTAAATGGACTAGCGTATAATTTCACTCACTCTGCATCTAATAAAGGTAAGTCAGGCTTACATATGTTTAGTGAAAATGATACGGTTATCCCACGATGGAAAGGGATATATCAAAAAGTTCTATTACCTCAACCAGCAGGTGCTCCGGTCACAATTTCAGCATCGTTTGCGAAAGACGGAGCGCCTCAAGAGGCTCATATCGGACTCCATTTTATAAAAGATGGTGTCATAGCTAGACAATCATGGCTTGATATACCTGCTTCCCAAATCACTGACAAGTATCAGCGTTTTTCTCTCTCAGCAAAGCACGATATACCTTTTGATGAAATCAGAGTCATGCTCTATGTTGGATATGACAAAATTGTCAATCTGTATGTTACAGATGTTCAGCTTGAAATTGGCAATGTAATGACTGATTTTAGATTGTCAGACGAAGACGTGCAAGAGACTATCAACTCTAAAGCTGATCAAGCATTGACTCAGGAGCAACTCAATGCTCTCAATGAAAAGGCTGGAATTATCCAGGCTGAGCTCGAGGCTAAAGCTAGCGCTGATACGCTTGATAATTGGATAAAGGCTTACAAGGATTTTGTCAACGCAAATGAGACCGCAAGGGCGCAAGCTGAGAAAGATTTGATTTCAGCTAGTCAGCGTGTTTCTAACATCGCTAAGGATCTTGGAGAATTATCTGACCGCTGGAATTTCATTGATACTTACATGAGCTCTAGTAATGAAGGCTTTGTAATTGGTAAGAATGACGGTAGCTCTAGCGTGATGTTCAACCCTAACGGACGAATTTCAATGTTTAGCGCTGGTGTAGAGGTTATGTATATCAGTCAAGGGGTTATCCACATTGAAAATGGTATTTTCTCTAAGACTATCCAAATAGGACGATTTAGAGAAGAGCAGTATCATATCAATCCTGATATGAATGTCATTCGTTATGTCGGTTAGAAAGGAGTAGACTAAATGGCAAAGTTTAGTAATTCAAGTGGGAGCTTGTATCTCAATGTCTATGTAGAGCAGGGCTCTCAGAGTATCACAGCTAATACCTCAACCGTTAACTGGCGGATGACAGTTAGCCGTACAGGCGCCTACTATACTCATAACCATCAAGGAGATAGTACGCTGTCTCTTAATCTGGATGGCAGTAATGTGCATTATAGCTATCCGACGTGGGAGACATCAGGTGAGGAGTACACGCTTGCTAGTGGGTCAAGTACAATCAGCCACAATGCAGATGGGACTAAGACCTTACCTATATCATGCACGTTCAATCCGAATAATGGCCTGCATGGTACTATCACAGTATCAGCAAGTCTCAGCCTAACGACTATCCCACGCTCAAGTTCTGTAAGCGTGAGCGCTGGAGTCATTGGTAGTGCGGTTACTATCAACATCAACCGTCAGAGCTCCAGCTTTAAGCACGCAGTGCGCTATGCCTGGGCTGGCAAAAGTGGAACTATTGCAACGAATGTGGACACATCCGCAACGTGGACGATCCCTCTTGACTTTGCCAATGACATCCCAAACTCAGCGAGTGGCACAGGGACTGTCTTTGTCGATACCTACTCAGGCTCTACCAAGACAGGCACACAGTCAACCACATTCACGGCAAGCGTGCCAGCAAATGTGAAACCCACATTTACAGGAGTTTCCCTGTCGGACCTAAATGGTGCGGCTCAAAACCTCATCCCTAAATCTGATACGTTCATCCAGGTAATCTCTAACATCAAGGTAGCTTTTAATGGTGCAGTCGGCTCCTACGGCTCATCCATCACTGGATACTATGCTGAGATTATTGGCAAGAACCAGTCTACAAGTTCTAATGGTGGAAGTCTGGGCATTATGAATTATCACGGCACCATCAAAATCAGAGCTAGTGTATCTGACAGCCGTGGTAGATGGTCGGATACTAGAGAGGTATCCGTGACCGTGCTTGAATATTTTGCTCCAGCATTGAGCTTTAGCATAGCAAGAACAGGCTCAACCTCTAGCACATTGACCGCTACGAGAAATGCCAAAATCGCCTCTCTGACGGTGGCAGGAAGTCAAAAGAACTCAATGACCTTGACTTTTAAGGTCGCTCGACTTGGGACTACTAACTTTCAAGTAGACACAGGACCAGCCACTGGATCCTGGACAAGTATCTCAAACCTAGTCAATTCTCAGGCTAATCTTGCAGGCAATTATCTAGCTAATCAGTCATGGGTTGTCATAGGCACGTTAGAGGACAAATTCACACGGTCTGATTTCATGGTCAACGTGGCCACAGAAAGCGTGGTTTTGTCTTATGACAGGTCAGGAGTTGGGGTCAACAAAATCAGAGAGCGTGGTGCTTTGGATGTCAAGGGCGACATTTTTGCCGATGACAAACCTATTCAGCAGTATCAGCTTACAGATAATAGAGGTTTTGGAAAACTCATCAAACAAGATTTCAACTCAATGACAAATACTGGGCATTGGTGGATAGACGGAACTTCTCCCAACAATCCTTTTGGCGCTTGGGGGATGTTAGAAGTATTCAGACCTAACCCAAACTCAGTAGAGGCTATTCAGCGGTTTACAACATCAATGGGATACATGGCAGTTAGGGAGAATGGTTTTGATAACACCTGGAGGCCATGGCGCTATCTAGTGCAGCAATCAAAATCCACTAACAACTCTGACTATGTAGCTTTGCTAAAATCAGAAAGCAATCCGACAGCCTGGCAAAATGCCAATTTACAAAATGGGTGGAGCCATCATAGGGACTATGGGAATGTCCAATTTTCAAAAACTTTTGACGGTATTGTGTATTTAAAAGGAACTTGTAAAGGCGGAAAGACTACCCGTGAGTCAATTATCTTTACTCTGCCTGAAAATTTCAGACCATCCACAACACTATTCAAAATCGCTTTAAACAATGACTATGGCTCTGCTGTTTTAGGTATCTATCCGAGCGGTAACGTAGTTGTAAAGGGAAACGTTGACGAAAAATGGTTAAACCTAGACAACGTTTCATTCAAAATTTAAAAAGGAGAAAGTATGAAATTAGAATATGGGACAAAGTCCTTGGAATATGATGGCAGCGGAAAAGAATCCGCTACAAAGGTCACATTAGTCAATGCAGATGGTGCTATCGTACCTATCTTGCTACCAGCTGATAAAATCAGCTTGTCTAACACTGAGCTTTTCGAGCTCGCCCTGGAAGCTCTTTATCAAGAGAATTTTCCAAACCGTGCTGAAAACGAAAAATTCAACAAGGTAAATGAGCAAATCCAGAAAAACCAAGAGAGCATGACAAAGGTAGAACAGGCTGCAACTGATAACAAGGAAAATCTGGATACAGTCTCAGCTATCACTGAGGTTCTCATCGCTTTGGCTATTTCTCAAAACGGGGGCATGCCTACCAACGCCTATGGCAAGGTGGCAGCATTTGTTAAGCCACTAGTCAAGAGTACACGCTACTCAAACGGAGACATCATTGCCATGCCTTATCCATTCGATACGAATCCGAAATGGCCAAAAGGTACGCTAACTATCTTTAAGTTCCAGATGCAAGCAACAGAGGGCTATACTTACAAAGACCAGTCACTCTCTGATATGCTGCAGCAAGGTGTACTTACTGTGGTCATGCCTCGTATTGATTAGACAAGGGGGAGGTTATGACATGGGTTGATATCTTTGAAAAAATGATACACGCTATCGCTCAACTTGCTCCCACGATTGGAGTCATCGCTACTGGCTGGTTTGGAATGCGTGCTAGTAAATCAGGAGATTTGAACAAGAGACAATTTAATGACCTAAAAGATGAGCTAGGCACCATCCAATCATCAGTGAATGACATTCGAGTTGTCGGAGAGGATAACAACAGGAAGATAAGTGAAGTTAACGATAAGCTAGTAGTACATGATGAGGCTCATCTAGTCACAATGTATCTGAGACTTGAAAGAGACATGACTACGGCAATCAATCGTGGATATACAACAGTCCATGAGTCTGACATCGTGCATAAAATGCACTCAAGCTACAAGAAGTTAGGAGGCAACGGATACATCGATAGCCTCTACAATAAATATGTAAATCTAGAAGTGAGGAACTAAAAATGAACAAAATTAACTGGAAACTTAGACTACAAAACAAAGCAACACTTATTGCTTTGCTTGGTGCTATCTTCTTGATGGCTCAACAATTTGGATTGGATATCCCTAAGAATATCCAAGATGGTGTGAACACGTTTGTTTACATCCTTGTACTTATTGGTGTTGTCAACGACCCGACAACTGCTGGGCTTTCTGACAGCAAACGTGCTCTTGACTATCAAGAGCCAAGCGAGGATTAGGAGGGAAAAATGAAGAAAAACGACTTATTCATCGACGTATCCAGTCATAATGGATACGATATTACAGACATTTTGGAGGATATGGGTACACAGAATACCATTATCAAAATTTCTGAAAGTACAAGCTATCTGAACCCTTGCCGACATGCTCAGGTTGAGCAGTCAAACCCTATCGGATTCTACCACTTTGCGTGGTTTGGAGGTGACATCGAAGAAGCCGAACGAGAGGCACGCTACTTCCTTGATAACGTTCCCAAAAAAGTTCAGTATCTTGTGCTTGACTACGAAGACCACGCAAGCGACGACGTGCAAGCGAATACTGATGCCTGCTTGCGTTTCATGCAGATTCTTGCTGATGCTGGATATAAACCTATTTATTATAGCTATAAGCCGTTCACGCTCAATAACATTGACTATCAGCAGATTCTTGCTGAGTTCCCTAATTCTCTTTGGATTGCAGGCTATGGCTTGAATGATGGTACAGCTAATTTTGAATACTTCCCATCTATGGACGGTATCCGATGGTGGCAATACTCTTCAAATCCGTACGACAAGAATATTGTTTTACTAGATGATGATGAAGAAGCTAAGCCAAAATGGAAGAGAAATGATACTGGATGGTGGTATGAATACCCCAATGGTGCTTATCCAAAAGAGGAGTGGGAAAAGATTGATGGTATCTGGTACTACTTCGACGAGAGAGGTTATTCAATAGCTTCTCGCTGGTTGAAGGATGATGGTAAGTGGTATTATCTAAAAGAAAATGGCGCCATGGCCATTGGTTGGGTTCTTGTGAATGGTAAGTGGTACTATCTTGATACTTCAGGAGCAATGGTTACTGGCTGGGTTCAATACAAGGACAAACTATACCATCTCAAAGAAGAGAACGGCGAAATGTCTTCAAAAGAACTTGTTAAAGTCGAAGGAGGCTGGTACTATGTCAACGAAGATGGTAGTCGTTCAGATAAACCAGCATTTGATGTATTACCTGATGGACTTATCACCACAAAATAAATTTTAAATAAAGAAAGGAGATTCTATATTTCTTCTTAATAACCCGCAGGCTCAGGCTTGCAGGTTTTTGCTTGCTCTGAAATATTATTACTTAAAAGTGCGTTGCTATCAATTTTGTTAATGCCAACAAAATTGGTCTGAAAGTGGTTTAAAAACAAAAATGTCCCACAAATTGAGAAATGAAATTTGGGGCATTTTTAGGACATAAGTTTAAAACTCATGTATTTTCACCTATAATTTCAAACTAGTTTTTAATCGTATATGTCCTTATTTATCAAAACTTTCTTCTATTATATAGCTACGATATATGTTTATGTCTTAAAGACGCTGTTAAATAATGAATTTAGAAAAAGCCTGTCATATCAAGCATTGGAGTTTGTGTGACAGGCTTTTTTCGTTGCTTTGGGGCATTTTTGGGGCAAAGACTAATACTTTTCCATGATATCTGCAACGGTTGATTTCATTTGTTTTGTGATATGAGTATAGATTTGCGTCGTTGTTTTTGCGTCCGAGTGGCCAACGCGATCCATTATGGCCTTGAGCGGGACATTGTTTTCAGCAAGTCGACTTACCAAAGTGTGACGGAATATGTGACTGGTAAGGTTTTTCTGGATTGGTGCTTCAAGTCTTTCATTAGCTTTTTTTAGAGCCAGGTTAAAAGAGTTTGTTTGTAATGGCACTCCATTTTTTGTAGTGAAGATAAAGCCCATGTCTTTATAGTGAGGATTGGTATTCTTCTCTAGTTCATTCATGAACTCCATCTCTTCCAATATTTCTTTCTCACGAGTAGTCATGACCGTTTCACGATAGGATGCCAGAGTTTTGGGAGATGTTTTTTCACCTTTCTGATATCCATTCGTGTGATCGTAGGTTCCATGAAGCTGCAAGGTGTTGGATTCATAATCAACGTTATGAGGTTCAATCCCAACAGCTTCACCAATACGACAACCATTTAAGCTCATAAATTCAGATAGCAAACCGATTCGATAGGTGCTTGGCCTACGATACAATTCTTTCAGCAGCAGTTTGATTTCATCTTCTTCCAGATATTTTTGTTCTACTTTTTTCCAATCCTCCAAAGATTTTTTAACCCTTGGAAGCTTAGCTCTCCTAGCTGGATTGTCTTTGATGATGCCAAGATCCACAGCATAATCAAAAGCAAGATTGAGCATGGACTTATTTCGTTCTTTTTTATTTCTGGAGCAGTCGAGTTTATCTAGGTAATTTTGAACGTACTTTGGATCAATCTTAGATACTTTAATACCTACTCCGAAATCATCTTTTATCTCTTTGATATTCCCACTTAATGAAGCGATAGAAGAACGTTTAATCTCTTGTTGGTAGAATGCCCACCACTGGTCGAAAAGCTCCGTAAAAAGCATTTCTGAGCTTTCCAAATCGCTTAGAATATTTGCAATCTTTATTTCAAGTTGTTTCTGAGCTTCTTTTCGGATACGAGGAGTGTCTTTTTCCATGAGAATCGATACTCTGGACCATTTTTCGGTGTAAGGATTTTTATATCTCTCAATAAAATTTACTTTTCCGCTTTTATGTTGTTCTACCCACATTGTATTTTCTCCTATATTTTGGTAAAATGGGTATAGTAAAAAGGGCTTTTGAATGCCTTTTACTATCCAGGATATCCTCACACTTAAAGTTTTGCGATGGCGAGTGTGGGGATTTTTCATTTAGTCAAAAAATCTTTCGACATTATTTGCTTGCGCTTGTGTTAATTTAGTTGAAATAGTTTTAATTTCACCAGTTGCAATATTTCTGAGTACTACCGATGCTGATCCTGGTTTTTCTTCTTGTGTAGTGACTGATGTAGAATTGATAGTTCCGTTTTTTGCCCTAGCTCCACCTGCAATAGCACCAATAGGTCCTGCAATAGCACCTCCTAATAGAACGCTACCAACTCGACCTTTTTGCTTGGTTTTTCCTGTAGTCGTTGTCCGCTCGATAATTGTAGAACCAGAAAAACTAAAATTTTCAAATTCGTAAAGTACAGGTTCTTCCGAGTACATACCAATGTAGTATTGACCATCTACTGTTTTTCTAACGGTAGTAGGGCTAGAGAACTGATTTGCTGCTGGTAATGTGATTTTTGTTTCTAACGATGCTTTTTTTCTCATTTCGTTAACTTTGTCTAATCCTTCTGCAGTTTTATCAACTGCAGTTTTTGCTAATTCTTTTAATTTTTTGAAATCCATAATTTTATCCTATCAATTCATAATATTCATCAATGACCATCAATTCGTCTGTGACTGTTCTAAGTTCATGTTTTTGCATGAAATGAAGATAGTTAAATGATTTGAGATCATCCGATAGCGCAAGTTCTTCTTCTAACAACTTGTGGATCATGTGCCTATTGGCTTCATTCTCGCATCTAGTGTGGTTGTTTTTATATAGTGTACTAGAATGTTCCAGATGTCCTAATTCGTGGTATACGACTCGTTTTTTTGCGTCTTCGGACAGTTCACGGTTTATAAAGATAATACTGATTTCTTTGATGTAAACTCCAGGTCTTTGCCAAAGTTCATTATCAAAGTAAGCAAGATTGACACCGTGGGAGTCTACCAGCTCTTCAATAGTCATAGGCTATCTACCTCTCAAATAAATCTCAATGATGTTCTGGATGGCATCGATGTCTTCCTCTGTAAGTGGCTTACCATCGAAGGTCTTGGCATTCTCTGCCATTTTTCGGAGGTCATCTGATGTATACCCTGCAATTGTATCATCGCTTACTATTGCTGGATTATCTGTACGACCTAGAAGATAATCTGTGGACACGTTGAAGTAGTCGGCGATTTTTGCAATATGTTCAACAGAAGGAGTCTTTTTATTTTTTAGGCTATAAATATAATTCTTCCCTAATCCCACTCTTTCTTCAAGAGTGTTTAGAGAAATCCCTTGCTTCTTAGCTAATAATTTAATTTTTTCAAATGTCTCAAACATTGATGCATCAACCTTTCAAGAGCATTACAAAAAAATATTTTATTTTTTCGACTAAAAACGCTTGACAAATTTTAGACGAACAACTAAAATAGTATTTGTAAGTTAATGAGTTAGCAAAACCGTAGTAAAACTTATCTAAAAATAAATAGCTTTGGCGAGCAAGAAAATTGATAGATATAATGTTTTATCAAGGTTTTTAATTATGTTTATATTTTAGTCGAACATCTAAAAAATGTCAAGTATTTTATAAAAAATTACTAACTTATTTTGGGGATGATTTTGAGTCCACATCTGCAGAGCATTTTAAATTATCTCCAAATGATGTTAGAAATATAGAACATGCTAAAGTTACATTGAGCAATAAAGATAGTTTTAAAATTGAGAGTACGAACCATAACAAAAAACTTCCTCGTCTAGTTACTAGGAGAAAAGACGGGAAATCATCCAATTATGTCCATCCAGTAATTTATTTAGGCCTGGAAAGATTAACACCGTTAGTCAGATCCACTAAAATGAGTGACTTGCAAATCAATTTATCATCGCAGGATAAGAAAGAAATACATAATCTTTATCAGTCAATACTTTTAAAAAAATATACAGACAATCTTACTGCAACTGAAACAAATCTGAATAATAAGAAAACAGCATCATTTATTGATGAAGAGATGACTATTGAAATGATTTCATCAGGGGAAGATAATATTGGGCAAATTTTATTAGCTTTGTATTCATTT
>ERZ773265.337-NODE-337-length-30297-cov-5.262218_pt1 | contig 30297 bp, 19 predicted proteins | sample MGYA00580512_ERZ773265 | MGnify/ENA primary metagenome ERZ773265 (study PRJEB29015, sample SAMEA2738169) | human oral metagenome | biome: human oral; feature: human-associated habitat; material: saliva | place: China | collected 2183 ... | reverse complement strand
CTGCGAAGTTCAAGAATACCTACCGCCACTGGATGGAGAACATCAAGGACTGGTGTATCAGCCGTCAGCTCTGGTGGGGGCATCGCATCCCAGCCTATTACCTCCCCAGTGGGGGCTTCGTCGTCGCTGCCAGCGATGAGGAGGCGCTGCGTCTGGCACAGGAGCAGGATCCCAGCCTTACGGCGGCAGACCTTGTCCGCGAGAGTGACTGCCTGGATACCTGGTTCTCCTCTTGGCTGTGGCCGATCACGGTCTTCGCCCCTGCGCTGAGCCAGGGGAACAAGGAGCTCGACTACTACTACCCGACCTCCGACCTCGTGACGGGTCCCGATATCCTCTTCTTCTGGGTGGCGCGTATGATCATGGCGGGCTACGAGTTCCAGGGCAAGAAGCCCTTCGAGAACGTCTATCTGACGGGGATCGTACGCGATAATCAGGGGCGCAAGATGTCCAAGACACTGGGCAATTCCCCCGACCCGCTCGATCTGATCGACAAGTACGGCGCCGACGGCGTGCGTATGGGGCTCATCATGAGCGCCCCTGCGGGCAATGATATCCTCTTCGACGAGAGCCTCTGCGAGCAGGGGCGCAACTTCTGCAACAAGCTCTGGAACGCCTTCCGCCTCGTCAAGGGCTGGACGGCAGACGCCGTCGTAGCTCCTCAGCCCGAGGCCTCGCGCCTGGCGAGCTACTGGATGCGCCAGGTGCTCAACGAGGCGGCTACCGAGCTGGAAGACCTCTTCGCCAAGTACCGCATCAGCGAGGCGCTGACGCTCGTCTACAAGCTCATCCGCGACGACTTCAGCTCCTACTACCTCGAGCTGATCAAGCCCGCCTACGGCACGCCTATCGACCAGCAGACCTGCCAGGAGGCGCTGGACTTCTTCGACGAGGTACTGCGCATCCTGCATCCCTTCATGCCCTTCATCACTGAGGAGCTGTGGCAGAGCCTCAGCCCCCGTGCCGAGGGCGAGAGTATCATGTACGCCCAGCAGCGTGCCGCCGAGGCTGCCGACACGGCCTTCCTCAGCCGCTTCGCTGCCGCACAGGAGGTCATCACCGCCGTGCGTAGCCTGCGCACCAGCAAGAACCTCTCCCCACGTGAGGAGCTGACCCTCGAGGTCGCCCCCAGCTACAGCACGGAGCTGGACGAGGTGCTGACCAAGATGGCAGGTCTGGCGACCATCGACCGCTCGGGGCAGCGTAGCGAGGGCGCAGTGAGCTTCATGGTCGGGACGGACGAATTCGCCGTACCTATGGCTGCCTATATCAATGTAGAGGAGGAGCTAGCGAAGCTGCGTGCCGACCTCGAGTACCAGCAGAAGTTCCTCGCTGGCGTGACGAAGAAGCTGAGCAACGAGAGCTTCGTAGCCAAGGCGCCCGAGGCTGTCATCGCCCTCGAGCGTAAGAAGCAGGCCGACTGCGAGAGCCGTATCGCCTCCATCGAGCAGAGCATCCGCCAGCTGGAGGGCAAGTAATGCAGATTCCACTCACCGAGCATCCCGACTACACGTCCCAGCACCACCCCTTGGCTATCCATATAGGGGAGGTGCTGGAGGCGAAGGTCGGAAAGCGCCTGCCACGGCCTATCCTCCGCACGCTGGAGCGTATCATCCACCAGCGGGAGATCAATGACGTCCTCTATCGCTATGGGCATCTCGAGGGTCGGGACTTCCTGGCGGGGCTGATGCAGGAGTTTCGCCTGACGACCGAGTGGGTGCACCCCGAGCGCCTGCCCGAGAATGGGCGCTGCATCTTCGTCTGCAATCATCCCCTCGGCGGCATGGATGGCATCACGCTCTGCCACATGCTCGGGGAGCGCTACGGCGCCGTGCGCTACATGGTCTCGGACCTGCTGTACTACCTCAAGCCGCTGCAGCCTGTCTTCCTCCCCGTCAATAATCGGCAGGGCGCGCAGGCCCGCGGCGCCATCCAGCTGATGCAGGAGGCGCTGGAGGGTGATGCGCCCATCGGCAGCTTCCCCGCAGGCTCCTGCTCGCGTATCTTCGATGGGCGACTGCAGGACAGACCTTGGCACAAGACCTTCGTCAGCCAAGCCATCAACTACCAGCGCGACGTGGTGCCGCTGCACTTCGTCGGGCGCAACTCCCGCCACTTCTACTGGGTGTGGCACCTCAAGAACGCCTTGCGCATGAAGTTCGACCCCGGGCAGGCCTTGCTGCCTGACGAGCTCTTCCGCGCTCGGGGCAGCCACTACACCGTCCTCGTCGGGGAGCCCATCTCCTGGCAGAGCCTCAGAGACAGCACGCTGACGCCGCTCGAGGAGGCCCAGCGCATACGCGCCCTGAGCTACCAGCTACGCGAGGAATACGACCGCACGCACCGCTAAGTGCATACTATGTACACCACACCGATCATCGCACCCATAGACAAGGCGCTGATACGTGCCGAGTTGACGCCCGACAAGCTCCTGCGCCAGACCAACAAAGGGGGCAACGAGCTCTACGTCTTCCATGCCCTGAGCGCTCCGCATACCATGCGTGAGATCGGGCGCCTACGTGAGGAGGCCTTCCGCTACTACGGCGGCGGCACGGGTAAGGATTGTGATATTGATAGCTTTGACCTAGATCCCGAGGGCTATCGACAGCTCATCGTATGGGATCCCGCAGAGGAGGCCATCCTCGGCGGTTACCGCTTCGTCTTCGGCGACGAAGTGGGCTATGATGCCGCCACGGGCAAGCCACGGCTCGCGACGGCAGAGATGTTCGACTTCAGTCCGCGCTTCCTTAGCGACTACCTCCCCTATACTATAGAGCTGGGCCGCTCCTTCGTCTCGCTGCCCTACCAGTCTACGCGTATGGGGGCCAAGAGCCTCTTCGCCCTCGACAACCTCTGGGACGGGCTGGGCGCACTGACGGTGCTCAACCCCGAGATGCGCTACTTCTACGGCAAGGTGACGATGTACAAGGACTACGATCGGCACGTGCGCAACCTCATCCTCTACTTCCTCTCGCAGCACTTCCCCGACCCTGAGCAGCTCGTCACGCCGACTGAGCCGCTGCCGGTAGAGGTCGATGAGGCGGAGGTGCGGGAGCTCTTCCAGCTCGAGGACTTCGCCTCGGACTACCGCTCCCTCAACCGTGCGGTGCGTGCTCTAGGGCTCAACATCCCGCCGCTCGTCAGTGCCTACATGGCGCTCTCCCCCAAGATGCGCGTCTTCGGCACGGCGATCAATCATGAGTTCGGCCTTGTCGAGGAGACGGGCATCCTCATAGCCATCGACACCATCATCCCCTCCAAGCGGAGCCGACACATAGAGACCTTCGAGCCCGCGGAGGCACAGAGTGACCTGCTATGGACGAACATCTCAAGACGGGTGCGCTTGGTGAAGAGCTAGCCTGCCGCTACCTCGAGGCCAAGGGCTACAGCATCCTGGAGCGCAACTGGCGCTCGGGGCACCGTGAGCTGGACCTCATCGCCCAGCGCGGAGGCACGCTGGCCATCGTCGAAGTCAAGACCCGTAGCGCTGGCAGCCTTCTCAAGGCTCGCGACAGCGTCAGCCAGCGCAAGCAGTCCCTCCTCATACAGGCTGCCGACCACTACGTACGTACCCGAGGCCTCGAGCTGGACGTACGCTACGACATCATCGCCATAGATATCGCCAGCGATCGGAGCTACACGCTAGAGCACATCGAGGCTGCCTTCTACCCGCGTCTAGGCAGTCACCGCCGCTCACGCCGCTCCGCGACTAAGCCCCACAAGTAGATGATTGCGCTCTCGACCTCCGTCAGCCTTCCTCCCTCTCCGCCTAGCCTAAGCTACGGGCAGGCGGTGATGAGCCTCGGCTCCTGCTTCAGCCAGAGCATCGCCACGCGCCTCAGAGCCGGCGCGCTGGACGTCCTGGTCAATCCCTTCGGCATTCAGTACAACCCGCTCTCCATCGCCGCTGCGCTGGAGCGTATCCTCGAGGGGCGTCCCTTCGAGGCGGACGCACTCGTAGAGACCAGCGGCGGCTACGCTTCGCTCCTGCATCACGGCAGCTTCACCCGCCGCCGACGGGAGGACGCGCTGGAGCTGATGAACTCCAGCCTCGAGCGTGCTGCGGCTCAGCTCCAGCGCCTGGACTTCCTCCTCCTTACCTGGGGCACGAGCTACGTCTACCGCTGGGGCGAGACGGGCCGTGTGGTGAGCAACTGTCATAAGCTCCCCGAGCGCCTCTTCCACCGCCAGCGCGTGAGCCTCGACGAGCTCGCGGCGTGCTGGCTGCCCCTGCTGGAGCGCCTCTTCGCCCTACGCCCCGAGCTCCAGATCATCACTACGGTCAGCCCTGTGCGCCACCTGCGCGATGGAGCGGTGGGCAATGCACGCAGCAAGGCCACACTTCTGCTGCTCTCCGAGCTCCTCGCGGAGCGCTACCCCGAGCAGCTGCACTACTTCCCCTCCTACGAGCTGATGATGGACGAGCTGCGGGACTACCGCTACTACGCCGAGGACATGACGCACCCCTCGGAGCTCGCTGAGCGCCTTATCGCCGAGCGCCTCACCCAGTGGTGGCTAAGCCCCGAGGCGCAGCGAGGCATCACCGAGGCCGAGCGCCTCCTCAGCGAGCTGCGCCACCGTCCCCTCTCCAGCGAGCCCGAGGCGCACCGTGAGCGGCTGGAGCGCCTTGAGGCTAAGCTCGCCGCCTTCTACCGCAAATATCCCTCCGCCCTAGACCTAGCAGCCCTTGTATGAACTCCTCCCTAGCCCCCAGCCTTAGCCCCCAGCAGATTGTCCAGCTCCTCGGCGCCAGGACCGAAGCCCTGCCCTACGAGCGCCCCGTGCAGTGGCTGCTCACTGATAGCCGCTCGCTGACGGCGCCCCGCGATAGCCTCTTCGTCGCGCTGCGCACGGAGTCGGGCGACGGGCAGCGCTATGTCGCCGAGCTCTATGAGGCGGGTGTCCGTCACTTCCTCCTGCATGAGGGGAGCCTCGAGGCCAGCGCCTATCCCAAGGCCAACTGCTACTTCGTCCCCGACACGCTGGCGGCGCTGCAGCTTTTGGCGGCGGCGCATCGTGCCTCCCTCCCTCAGCTGCAGCTCGTGGCCATCACGGGCAGCTACGGCAAGACCATCGTCAAGGAGCTCCTCTATCAGCTCCTCTCGTCGCGCTACAGCTGCTACCGCAGTCCGCGCAGCTACAATTCGCAGCTCGGTGTGGCGCTCTCGCTGCTGGGGCTGCGTGCCGAGCATGAGCTGGCCTTCATCGAGGCGGGCATCTCGCAGCCTGGGGAGATGGCGGCACTCGCGGCGATGATCCAGCCCGAGGTAGGTGTCTTCACGGGGCTAGGCAGTGCCCATCAGGAGCACTTCGCCTCCATGGAGGAGAAGCTCGAGGAGAAGCTCCAGCTCTTCGCCTCCGCCCGCTGCATCATCTACCCCAAGGATAAGGGTTGGGTCAGCGAGCGTATCGAGGAGCACTACCCCGCGGAGCGCCTCCGTAGCTGGAGCTACCATGATCCCAAGGCCACGCTCTATATCCCCCATAGCCTCACCCATGCCGATCGCTGCGAGCTGACCTGCATCTACAGGCAGCAGGCCTACGAGCTGGTGCTGCCCTTCACGGACGCCGCTTATATAGAGGATGCGCTGACGGCGCTCTGTCTCGTGGCGGAGCTTGCCCCCGAGCTCCTCAGCGAAGCGAGCCTCTGCAGTAGGCTGCGTCCCGTGAGCATGCGCCTCGAGGTCAAGAAGGGTGCGCGGGGCTGCACGCTGATCAATGACTACTACAGCTGCGACCTGCAGAGCCTGCCGATAGCGCTGGACTTCCTGCGTCGCCGTGCCGATAGCTCGGGCATGCGCCGCGTTCTTGTCCTCTCCGACATAGAGGGCAGTGGGCTGAGCGATGAGGAGCTCTACGGCGAGGTGGCCCGCTACCTCAGGGACTACGAGGTTCAGGAGCTCTACCTCGTCGGGCCGCGTAGTAGCGGGGAGGCGAAGCGCTTTGGCTTCATCCCCTGCTCCTGCTATCCTGATACGGAGACGCTGCTCGGCTCGCGCGTGCTGGAGCAGCTCTCGGGCGTCTGCCTGCTGCTCAAGGGGGCGCGGCGCTTTGCCTTCGAGCGCCTCTACCGCAGCCTCTCGGCGCACGTGCACCAGACGGTGCTAGATGTAGACCTCAGCGCTGTCGTCGCCAACCTCAATCACTACCGCAGCCTCCTGCCCCCAGGCCACCCGCTGATCTGTATGATCAAGGCCGACGGCTATGGCGTCGGGGCGGTCGAGTTGGCCCGCACGCTGCAGGAGCATCGTGTGGACTATCTGGCCGTGGCCGTAGCGGATGAGGGGCGCGAGCTCCGCGAAGGGGGCATCAGCACGCACATCATGGTGATGAACCCCGAGCTAAGTACGGCCGATACCCTCTTCGAGCAGCGCCTCGAGCCCGAGGTGTATAGCTTCGCCCTTCTGGAGGGGCTGGCGCGTGCCGCCCAGGCCCACGGGCTCAGCGACTACCCGATACATATCAAGGTGGATAGCGGCATGCACCGCCTCGGCTTCTCGGCCGAAGAGATCCCCGAGCTGGCCGCGCGACTGGCGCAGCTCCCAGCTCTCCGAGTCAGCAGCATCTTCTCCCACTTCGCCGCCTCCGACGAGGGCGAGCCCAAGCGCTCCTTTACCGAGGGGCAGTACCGCTACCTGCTGGGGGCAGCCGAGGAGCTCAGCCAGCGGCTGGGCTACCGCCCGCGCTACCATATCCTCAATACGGCGGGCATAGAGCGCTACCCTGAGTACGCGCTGGATATGGCGCGCCTCGGCCTCGGCCTCTACGGTATCAGCCCCACGCAGCTGCCCGGCACGACGCCTATAGCGCGCCTCTCGACCATCATCCTGCAGCTGCGCTCGCTGCCCGCGGGCGAGTGTGTAGGCTACGGCTGCCGTGGAGTCACGCAGCGCCCCGCACGCATCGCCGTTATCCCGATAGGCTATGCCGATGGCTTCAGCCGTAGGCTCAGCAACGGCGCCTATGCGGTCTCCGTGCACGGCGTCCTCTGTCCGACCATAGGCAATGTGTGCATGGATGCCTGTATGATCGACGTCACCGAGGTGCCCGAGGTCGCGGAGGGGGACGAAGTCCTCATCTTCGGCGAAGAGCCTCGCCCCATCCAAGCCCTTAGCGCGGCCCTCGACACCATCCCCTACGAGGTGCTGACGACGCTCTCGCCCCGCATCCAGCGCCGCTACTGGCGCGAATAGGCTGGGGCTCTGACGCTGCTCCTCGGCGCGGCGCTGCCCCTCGTCTTCCCTTCCTCCCGCTTTGCTCACTACACCTATATACTATACGATGCAGCTCCCTAGTCTCCTTCGCCGCCTCGGCCTGGCCCTTGCTGTCCTAGGTCTCGCCCTTGAGGTGCTGGCTCAGAGCTCCACGGCAGGGCGTCCTTCCTATGCCGAGCTCGTGGATCCCCTCACGGGCACGCTGAGCAGCTACGAGCTCAGTGCGGGCAATACCTACCCCGTTATCTCTTGCCCCTGGGGGATGAATAGCTGGACGCCGCAGACGGGCAAGATGGGCGATGGCTGGCAGTACACCTACACGGCTCAGAAGCTCTGCGGCATCAAGCAGACGCACCAGCCCAGCCCCTGGATCGGGGACTACGGCCAGTTCGCCTTCCTCCCTATGGTCGGCGCCTCCCCACGCTTCGGCGATGAGGAGCGTGCCTCGTACTTCAGCCACAAGGCCGAGCGGGCGCATCCCTACAGCTATGAGGTCTACCTGGCGGACTATCATACCCAGCTGCGCCTAGCGCCTACCGAGCGGGCTGCCGTCTGCGAGATCACCTACCCGAGCTATAGCAAGCCCGAGGAGCGCTGGCTCATCATCGACGCCTACGATGGGGGGAGCGAGCTCAGACAGACCTCGCCCCGGACGCTCGTGGGCGTCAGTCGGCGCAATAGCGGGGGCGTACCCGCGGGCTTCGGCTGCTACTTCATCTTCACCTTTGAGGAGCCTATCAGCCTCGTCCAGTTCAAGGAGATCAAGGGTGAGGGAGGCACGCGGGCGCTCGCTGCCGTGCGGCTTTCCTCCACCAAGCCCCTGCAGCGTCTCTGGGTCGCCTCCTCCTTCATCAGCCCCGAGCAGGCGGAGCTCAACCTCAAGGAGGCTGCAGGGCGCGACTTCGCCACCATCGCCCGCGAGGGTAAGGCCGTGTGGGATGAGCTGCTGGGACGCCTCGCTGTGGAGGACGAGCACCCCGAGCGGATGCGCACCTTCTACAGCATGCTCTACCGCTGCCTGCTCTTCCCGCGTCGCTTCTGGGAGCGCAACGCGGCGGGCGAGATCGTCCACTACAGCCCCTACAATGGCAAGGTACTGCCCGGCTACATGTACACCGACACGGGCTACTGGGATACCTTCCGTGCGCTGATGCCGCTGATCAATCTCGTCTACCCCGACGAGGCAGGGCCCATGGCTGAGGGGCTGATGAACGCCTACCGCGAGAGTGGCTTCCTGCCCGAGTGGGCGAGCCCCGGGCACAGAGACTGCATGGTGGGGAATAACTCTGCCTCCGTCCTCGCCGATGCCTTCCTCAAGGGGCTGGGTCGCCTCGAGGGGAGGGAGGTCGTCGCGGCGCTGCTGCATGGGGCCAATGCCGAGCACCCTACGATCAGCTCCACGGGGCGCAAGGGCTACCAGTACTACAATAGGCTCGGCTACATCCCCAGTGATGTAGGGATCAAGGAGCACGCTGCCCGTAGCCTCGAGTACGCCTACGCCGACTGGTGCATCGCCGAGGTGCTCCGCCGCTCGGGGGCACCGAAGAAGCTGGAGGCCCTCTACCGCGCACGCAGCCAGAACTATCGCAAGCTCTACAACCCAGCTCTCGGGTGGATGCAGGGACGCAAGGCCGACGGCAGCTGGCAGCAGCCCTTCTCGGTCTATAAGTGGGGCGATGCCTTCACTGAGGGCAACGCGCTGCACTACACCTGGTCGGTCTTCCACGACGTCCCAGGGCTCATGCAGCTGATGGGTGGTGCTGCGGGCTTCACGGCGCGCCTGGATAGCATCTTCTCCCTGCCGCCCCTCTTCGACGAGAGCTACTACGGCTTCGTCATCCACGAGATCCGCGAGATGCAGCTGATGAATATGGGCAACTACGCCCACGGCAATCAGCCTATACAGCACATGATCTACCTCTACGACTATGCGGGTAGGCCGCATCGCACGCAGTGGTGGGTGCGCGAGGTGATGGACCGCCTCTATAGCGCACGCCCTGATGGCTACTGCGGCGATGAGGATAACGGCCAGACCTCGGCCTGGTACGTCTTCTCCGCCCTCGGCTTCTATCCCGTCAATCCCGTCTCGGGCGAGTATGCGCTGGGCATCCCCTACTTCCGTCGCGTCCGTCTGCAGCGCCCTGGGGCGAAGCCCTTCGTCATCACGGCCGACCACCCCGAGGGACGCTACGTACGGCGGACGCTCCTCGGAGAGCGGCCTCTAGCGAAGCCCTTCCTCAGCTATCAGAGCATCCTCGAGGGCGGGCACCTGCACTTCGAGCTCACGCCGCAGCCCGAGCCTTAGACACTCACGCCCGCTGCCCCTAGGGGCTCTATTCGAGGGGGAGACCTTCCTCCCCCTAGTGCGAAGCCCGCGACTGGACGTCTCCAGCCGCGGGCTTCGCTTGTCTTGGCGCTGCTCTACTCGGCCTAGGAGAAGCCCGCCGCGTGCCTCGCGGGGTGGCGTGCGTAGTGGGGAAGGGGGGCTGAGGGATATCCCTCAGCTCCTTGAGGGACGTCCATCAGGCGAGTGAGGGATAGCAGTTAGGCCGCTGGGGGATATCCCTCAGTACGGCTCGGGTAGGGTGGCCCGCTCGCTGCGCCCGCGGGGAGGGGAGGCGTACCCCTTGATTGAGGCCTACAGGAGCAGCCTTGGCGGCCAAGCTGAGGGGCGGGATGAGGCTCGAGAGTCAGCCGCGGCAAGGCACAGTGGGGGACTTTTCGTATTTTTGCCCCATGCGCCAGATTGCTTGAATCCTCCCTAGCGCAGCACGATAGACGACCAATGGCAAAGACTACCCCCAGCAGCAAGCAGGCTGCCCTGAGCGGCGACCGCCAGGATACGAGCACCAGCATCCTCCTTCACCACGTACGTGTCAATAACCTCAAGAATATAGACCTCGAGATCCCCCGCGGCAAGCTCGTCGTCGTCACCGGGGTCAGCGGCTCGGGCAAGAGTTCGCTGGCCTTCGACACGCTCTATGCCGAGGGGCAGCGCCGCTATGTGGAGAGCCTCTCGAGCTACGCCCGCCAGTTCGTCGGCCGCATGGCCAAGCCCGAGGCCGACTGGATCCGTGGGCTACCGCCCGCCATCGCCATCGAGCAGCGTGTCGTCAGCCGCAATCCCCGCTCCACCGTAGCGACCTCGACCGAGATCTACGAGTATATGCGCCTTCTGTGGGCGCGTGTCGGGAAGACCATCTCCCCGATCTCGGGGCAGGAGGTGCGCAAGCATACCGTCCCCGACGTGCTGGGCTACATCCGTCAGCTGCCTGTGGGGAGCCGTGTCTACCTCATCACGCCGCTCATCCTGCCGAAGGGGCGCAAGCTCGCCGCTCACCTCGAGATCCAGCTGCAGCAGGGCTACAGCCGTCTGTGGCGCAGTGATCAGGGCGTCGTGCCCATCGACGAGGCGCTCGTATGGCCCGACAAGGAGGCCAAGAACTGCTGGCTGCTCATCGACCGCCTCGCCGTGGGGGATGACCTCAGTGCGGTGGATCGCCTCGGGGAGTCGGTAGAGACGGCCTTCTTCGAGGGACGCGGTAGCTGTAGCCTCGCCGTAGAGCGTATGGAGGGTGGCGAGCGCCAGGAGGCCGTGCTGGTGCCCTTTAGCAATGTCTTCGAGGCCGACGGGCGCGTCTTCCAGGAGCCGAGCCCCGAGATGTTCAGCTTCAATAATCCCATAGGTGCCTGCCCCGAGTGTGAGGGCTTCGGCATGGTCGTCGGCATCGATGAGCGCCTGGTGATCCCCGATCCCACACTCTCGGTCTACGAGGATGCCGTAGCCTGCTGGCGGGGCATGGTCTCCTCGGAGTGGAAGAACTTCTTCATCAGTCTCTCGGATCAGGAGGGCTTCCCCATCCACAAGCCCTATAAGGATCTCACGGCTCGGCAGCGCCAGCAGCTGTGGGAGGGACTGCCGAGCAAGCAGTACGGCCCCGTAGGGATCAACCCCTACTTCGCTGCCCTGCGTAGCCAGCTGCACAAGATCCAGAACCGCGTCCGCATCGCCCACTTCACGGGCAAGACGGTATGCCCGAGCTGCCACGGCGGACGCCTCAAGCCCGATGCCCTCTGCGTGCAGGTGGGCGGGAAGAATATCGCCGAGGTCGTCAGCCTGACCCTCTGGGAGGCACGGCGCTTCTTCGATGAGCTGGAGCTAAGTCCCGCGGATCAGCTCATCGCCAAGCGCCTCCTGCACGAGATACGCTCCCGCCTCGGCTTCCTCGACGAGGTAGGCCTCGGGTACCTCACCCTAGACCGCCTCTCCAATAGCCTCTCGGGCGGGGAGAGCCAGCGTGTGACCCTCGCGACCCAGCTCGGCAGTAGCCTCGTCGGCTCGCTCTACGTGCTCGACGAGCCCAGCATAGGCCTGCACCAGCGCGACACCGAGCGGCTGATACGCGTCGTCAAGCGTCTGCGTGACCTGGGGAATACGGTGGTGGTCGTCGAGCACGATGAGGAGATGATGCGCGCCGCCGACTACATCGTGGACATAGGCCCCGATGCGGGCATCCACGGCGGCCAGGTCGTCTACGCAGGCGATGCCTCGGCCATCACGCGCGAGACGCCTGGCTACACGGCGGCCTACCTCACGGGGCGCGAGCAGATCCCTCTGCCCAGCGTGCGCCGTGGCTGGACGAGCTTCCTCGAGGTCAAGGGCGCCCGTCGGCACAACCTCAAGGAGGTGGATGTGCGCTTCCCCCTACACACGCTCACCGTGGTCAGTGGTGTCAGTGGCTCGGGCAAGAGTACGCTGGTGTGTGACCTCTTCTACGAGGGTGTCAGCCGCAAGCTAGGACGCGAACCCATGACGGAGCTCGAGCTCACCTCCATCACGGGCGACTGGCGCGAGATCGAGCAGGTGGAGTACGTGGATCAGAACAACATCGGTCGCAGCTCCCGCTCCAATCCCGTGACCTACGTCGGTGCCTTCGACACCATCCGTGATCTCTACGCGGGCCTCCCCCTGTCCAAGCAGATGGGCTACAAGCCCTATTACTTCAGCTTCAATAAGGAGGGCGGACGCTGCGAGACCTGTCAGGGCGCTGGTGAGATCACCATCGAGATGCAGTTCATGGCCGATATCCACCTCACCTGCGAGGCCTGCGGCGGCAAGCGCTTCCGCAAGGAGCTCCTCGAGGTCGAGTACTGCGGGATGAATATCTCCCAGCTGCTGGAGCTGAGCGTCGACGAGGCCGTGAACTTCTTCGCTGAGCACCGCGAGCAGTCCCCCCTCTCGGATCGCATCATCAATCAGCTGCGTCCGCTGCAGCGCGTAGGCCTCGGCTACATCAAGCTCGGACAGTCGGGCTCCACGCTCTCGGGCGGGGAGAACCAGCGTGTCAAGCTCGCCTACTACCTCGGTAAGGGGAAGAAGCTACCGACGCTCTTCATCTTCGACGAGCCGACCACGGGCCTGCACTTCCATGATATACGCACGCTGCTGGGCTCTCTGGAGGCGCTGGTCGACCAGGGGCACTCGGTGATCGTGGTCGAGCACAACCTCGAGGTCATCAAGGCCGCAGACTGGGTCATCGACCTCGGCCCCGAGGGGGGTAAGGGTGGTGGCTACATCGTGGCCGAGGGGACGCCCGAGGAGCTGGCCGCGCATCCCGACTCGGCTACGGGGCGCTACCTCCGTCCGCTGCTGGAGGCGGCAGGCCGAGTGCCGAAGGCTCGCTAAGGAAGCTCTGCCCTGTCCTCGGGCGAGGCACTCACCCGCTGGGGTGTAGCTATCCAAGACACTAAGCCCTATAGGGGCGTCCGCGCTGAGGCTCAGCGTGTGGGGCGTCCCTATAGGGCTTAGCTGTCTTGTGTCGATAGGTGGGGTGAGTATTCTTATAGCCCTTCCTCCGACATCTTATATCACTTGGCTTCCGTTCCCTAGGCTCGGAGCACGCCGTGCCTTAGCTCGGGGCTGCCTCCCTCCTTGCGCTTGGCATCCTTCCCCTTATCCCTCGGCAAGCTCCCTCCGCTCGCTTGGCTGTCTCCGTGAGGCTGCTGTCCTAGCTCCGCTTTACCCTTGCTCGGCCTGCCGAGCCTCCCCGGGGTGCGCTGCTACACCTATGTAGCTAGCTATATATAGGTAGGGAAAAGGGCTCTTCCTCTTGGTTGTGGCTATTCTATACCTACTTGTAGGGAGGTGTGTTGGGACGATTACGCCTTTTTTTCGCCAATAATGGTGCTTCATATACCTAATTGAGTTATCTTTGCAGAGGCAAGGCACTGCCTGGCGCCTAGGCTCTGCTTAGGGGATACCACGGAGCCTACTGCACCTCGGCTCTATAGCGCCTGCCGACAAGGTCATAAACTAAGTAGAATCAAACTAATAAGAAACTCTATGTCGTGGTTAATCAAATCCTCGATCGGCCGTAAGCTCGTGATGAGTATCTCAGGACTTGCGCTGATCCTGTTCCTGACCTTCCACATGTCGATGAACCTGGTAGCTCTCTTCAGCGAGGAGGGCTATAACGCGGTATGTGAATTCCTCGGAGCTAACTGGTACGCGCTGGTAGCCTCAATGGGGCTGGCCGTACTCTTCATCGTGCACATCGTCTATGCCTTCATCCTGACGCTGCAGAACCTCAAGGCACGTGGTAACGACCGCTACGCCGTCATCGACAAGCCTAAGGGCGTCGAGTGGGCCTCGCAGAACATGATGGTACTGGGTGTCGTCGTCGTCCTCGGGCTCCTGCTGCACCTCTTCAACTTCTGGGCGAAGATGCAGCTGGCAGAGCTCCTCGGGCAGCACGACCTTGGGATCGCGGGTGTCAGCGGGCCTACCGACGGTGCTGGCCTCATCCGCTATACCTTCTCTAATCCTATCTTCGTAGTCCTCTACCTCGTATGGCTGGGTGCTCTGTGGTTCCACCTCTCGCATGGCTTCTGGAGCTCGCTGCACACCATCGGCTTCGATAACAAGATCTGGTTCGAGCGCCTACGTTGCATCTCCAATGTCTACACGACGATCATCGTCCTCGGCTTCGCAGTCGTGGTCGTATGGTACTACCTGCAGAGTCTCTGCGGTGGGGTCTGCCCCTTCTAATGCCTGTAGTTATCCACTCCAGTACCTATATATAGCATATGTCTAAGATAGATTCCAAGATCCCTGCCGGCCCATTAGCTGACAAGTGGACAAATTATAAAGATCATCAGAAGCTCGTCAACCCCGCCAACAAGCGCCGCCTCGACATCATCGTCGTCGGTACCGGGCTCGCTGGGGCATCGGCTGCCGCATCGCTGGCAGAGATGGGCTTCAACGTGCTGAACTTCTGCATCCAGGACTCGCCCCGTCGTGCGCACTCCATCGCTGCACAGGGGGGGATCAACGCTGCTAAGAACTATCAGAATGACGGGGACTCGGTCTACCGCCTCTTCTACGATACGATCAAGGGGGGGGACTACCGTGCTCGTGAGGCCAATGTCTACCGTCTGGCAGAGGTCGCCAACAGCATCATCGACCAGTGCGTAGCTCAGGGCGTACCCTTCGCTCGTGAGTACGGCGGTCTCCTGGACAACCGTTCCTTCGGGGGCGCTCAGGTATCACGTACCTTCTACGCCCGCGGTCAGACGGGGCAGCAGCTGCTGCTCGGCGCCTACTCCGCCCTTAGCCGTCAGGTCGGCAAGGGCTCGGTCAAGCTCTACACGCGCCACGAGATGCTCGACGTCGTCATCATCGACGGACGTGCCCGAGGGATCATTGCCCGCAACCTCGTGACGGGTAAGATCGAGCGCTTCGCAGCACACGCCGTCGTCATCGGTACGGGCGGCTATGGCAACGCCTTCTTCCTCTCGACGAACGCTATGGCCTCCAATGGTTCGGCTGCCTGGCAGTGCTACAAGAAGGGCGCCTACTTCGCGAACCCCTGTATGGCACAGATCCATCCGACCTGTATCCCCGTACACGGCGAGTTCCAGTCCAAGCTGACGCTGATGTCTGAGTCGCTGCGTAACGACGGCCGCATCTGGGTGCCCAAGAACCTCGAGGATGCCAAGAAGCTGCAGGCAGGTACGCTCCGCCCCACCGAGATCAAGGAAGAGGATCGTGACTACTACCTCGAGCGCCGCTACCCCGCCTTCGGGAACCTCGTGCCTCGTGACGTGGCGAGCCGCGCGGCCAAGGAGCGCTGCGACGCTGGCTATGGGGTGAACAACACTGGCCTAGCCGTCTTCCTCGACTTCTCCTCCGCCATTCAGCGCCTGGGTAAGGACGTCGTAGAGGCCCGCTATGGTAACCTCTTCCAGATGTACGAGAAGATCACCAACGACAATCCCTACGAGACGCCGATGATGATCTACCCTGCCATCCACTACACCATGGGCGGTATCTGGGTCGACTACGAGCTGATGACCTCCGTGCCCGGGCTCTTCGCTATTGGGGAGGCCAACTTCTCTGACCACGGTGCCAACCGCCTCGGTGCTTCGGCGCTGATGCAGGGTCTGGCCGACGGCTACTTCGTCCTGCCCTACACGATCCAGAACTATCTGGCCGACCAGATCCAGGTTCCCCGCTTCAGCACGGACCGTCCAGAGTTCGACGAGGCAGAGAAGGGCATCCAGGATCGCATCGCTCGCCTGATGAGCATCAAGGGCTCGCAGTCTGTCGACAGCCTGCACAAGAAGCTCGGCCACATCATGTGGGACTTCGTCGGCATGGGTCGTGAGCGTGAAGGCCTAGAGAAGGCTATCGTAGCACTCAAGGCGCTGAAGAAGGAGTTCTGGAGCGACGTGCGCATCCCCGGTAAGGCCGACGACCTCAACGTCGAGCTGGAGAAGGCACTGCGACTGGCTGACTTCATCGAGATCGGCGAACTGATGGCCCGCGACGCTCACGACCGTGAGGAGAGCTGCGGTGGTCACTTCCGCCTCGAGCATCAGACGCCTGAGGGCGAGGCACTGCGTCACGACGACCAGTTCGCCTACGTCTCCTGCTGGGAATACCAGGGCGAGGATCAGGATCCCGTCCTCCTCAAGGAGCCTCTGGACTACGAGTTCGTCGTCCGTCAGCAGCGTAACTACAAGAACTAACCCCAAGCCACTCTATCGGTACAATGGATAAGAATATCAATATCAAGGTAAAGGTCTGGCGCCAGCGCGGTCCCGAGGCAAAGGGTGCGTTCGAGATGTATGACCTCAAGAATATATCCCAGGGCAGCTCGTTCCTAGAGATGCTCGACATCCTCAACGAGCAGCTGGTACGCGAGGGCAAGGAGCCCGTCGTCTTCGACCACGACTGCCGTGAAGGGATCTGCGGTATGTGCTCGCTCTACATCAATGGGCATCCTCACGGACCCGATGACAGCATCACGACCTGTCAGCTGCATATGCGTCGCTTCGACGAAGGCGACACGATCACCATCGAGCCTTGGCGCTCGGCGGGCTTCCCCATCATTCGCGACCTTATGGTAGACCGCTCGGCCTACGACAAGATCATCCAGGCGGGGGGCTTCGTATCGGTCAATACGGGTGGTGTGCCTGACGCCAACGCGATCGCCATCCCCAAGGCGGACGCTGATATGGCTATGGACGCTGCTGCCTGCATCGGCTGTGGTGCCTGTGCTGCGGCATGTAAGAATGGCTCGGCTATGCTCTTCGTCTCGGCGAAGGTCAGCCAGCTCGCGCTCCTGCCTCAGGGGCGTGTCGAGGCTGCTCGCCGTGCTAAGGCGATGGTTGCGAAGATGGACGAACTCGGCTTCGGGAACTGTACCAACACGCGTGCCTGCGAGGTAGAGTGCCCCAAGAACATCTCCATCTCGAACATCGCGCGCCTCAACCGCGAGTTCCTCTCCGCTAAGTTCAAGGACTAGTCCCATGTAGCACGCGCCGCCTGTGCGGCTAGTGCTGTCCCCCAATACCTGCCGCGCCTGCGACCATCTCCCGATGGCTGCAGGCGCGGTTCTCTTTTATCCTAGGAGGAGGGAGCTCCCTCCTCCTGGGGCTCTGTTGTAGCTTAGAGAAGGAGTGGAGAATGGGAGGAGGTGAGCTCGGGGGATAAGGCGCGATGCTGCATGCCCTTAGCTTGGAGGGGCTTGGGAGCTGAGGCATACCGCTTCTTGTCCTTAGACTGTAGCACTTGGGCGCTAAGGCACGGCGCTCCTTCTAATAGGAAGGGCGGGGACTAGGTTACAGGGGAAGCCTTGGATGATGGAGGAGGGGGAATGGTGCACTGGACTAGCTCAGTGAGGCTGGAGAGGTCGATAGAGTGAGGCTTTAGCTTGGGGGATAGAGATCGTAGAGCTTAGCTGAATGAGACGGCTAAGTGGGGAGAGAGATGGGCTGGCTTAGGGGCGATCGGGTGTAGGGCTCTAGGGGGGATTGCTGCTGTGGAGGATAGAGGGAGCTGAAGGAGGGGGCCGCTAGGGGCGGGAGATAAGGAAGGCGTAGGCGAGGCGCTCCGCACCCGACTCTTCGCAGCGGATGGAGAGGAGGTAGGAGCTCCCTGCGGGGAGGCCGAGGCGGTCGAAGAAGCTCCGCGGATCGCTGCAAAGGACCTCCAGCCAGGCATGGCTGCCACTGCTCTCGCCCTGATGGATGCTTTGCCCCGTGAGGTCGTAGACGATCCAGCTACAACGTGCCGCGGGGTGCTGCTCCAGCCAGCTGCGCAGAGCTCGCGGGCTACGCTCCTCCGTCTCCGAGCTGCCTTCGTCCCCGCCTCTCGCGCTGGGGGGCTTGGGCTGCTGCTGACGCTGGAGGCTGACGCTATTGGGCTGCCCTGGGCTGGCGTAGCCTGCTGCGGCGAGCGCGGGGAGCCACTGCGCCGACTCCCAGGGGGCGCTGAGGTCGACGCGCTCCCAGGCGACATCCTTCTTCGTCTTCAGCCCTCGCGGGAGGCTGCTGCTGTCGTAGACGAACTTATCCACCACGAGCTCCTCGCCCTCCTTGATCAGCGCTACGACGCCTCGACTATTGACCAGGCGCGGTAGGCCGAGGCGAAGGACTTGGTCTCTTGCGAGGCGGGGATAGCGCTCGGTGAGGCGCTGGGGCTCGGCGCATAGGACGATGTAGCTGTGCGGCGGGAGCTCGACGTCGGGGAGACGGACGCCCTGGACGCGCGTCTCCTCCTTGCCGACGGCCAGCAAGTAGTCCCCGAGCGCGCAGGGCTGATCGCTGGGATTGTAGAGCTCTACGTACTCGGCGCTCGAGGGGCTGGGTGCGGTCATCACTTCGCTGAGTAGGGGATGCGCTAGGGCGACTTGGGGGAGGGCGAGCCCTAGGCTAAGGAAGAGGCTGCGGAGATGCATGGTAGTGTGCTGTAGAAGTAAGGCAAAGAAGTTGGTCGGGCGTAATGCGGGCTAAGGGCCGCGCCTAGGGGCCGCTCTGTGAGGGATATCCCTCAGCGGACCGACTGATAGCCCTCAGGTGTGTGATGGACGTCCCTCAGCTCTCCCACGGATATCCCTCAGAAGCGCTCCCCTTATGCTTGTGTCTTGCTGGGAAGAGGGACTCCCTTCGCCTACATCAAGGTGAGGGAGGGGAAGAAGAGGGTATTAGGACTTGGCTTAGAGTTGGCTGCGAGGGGCAGGCCGAGCTTCGGAGGGAGGTGTGAGGGTAGGGCTGGTGCCGCCTTAGTCCTCCGTCGGGGGGCTGTCCTCGGACGTAAGATCCTTGGGCGGACTTGAGGCTCGGGGGTGGGCGGCGTAGAGCTTGCGCAGCTGCTCGAAGGAGGTATGTGTGTAGCGCACGGTCGTGGAGACGGAGTTGTGCCCCATCAGTTCGCGCAGCAGCATGAGGTCGCCCCCAGCGTTGAGCATGTCGGTGGCGAAGGAGTGGCGTAGGGCATGGGCTCCGCGGCGGGTGAGCTTCGGTACGTCGCGTAGAGCGGCGTGCACCACGCGGTAGATGGCGCCGTCGGAGAGTGGCTTGCCTCGCGAGGAGAGGAGGAAGTGCGGGCTGCGGCCGAAGATCTGGGTGCGCTCGCCTCGCCAGCGCTCGATGTCCTCTGTCAGCTGCTCGCCGAAGGGGACGATACGCTCCTTGCGCCCCTTACCCAGCACCTTGAGCTGACGCTGTCGGGTGTCGACATCGCCGTCGGCGAGCCCTGCCAGTTCGCTGCGTCGTAGCCCGCACTCGTAGAGCATCGCCAGGATCAGGCGGTCGCGTACGGCCTGCCAGTCTTCGCCGGGCTCCTGCGGCTCGTCGATGAGGCGGTTCAGTTCGTCGGTGGGGACGTAGACGGGCAGAGGCTTGTCGGCCTTCGGGGGGCGCAGCTGCTGGATGGGGCTTCGGCGGAGCAGGCCGAGCTTGATGAGGTAGCGGTAGAAGCTCTTCACCGAGGAGAGGTACTTGCCCACGGAGGAGGCTTTGACCCCTGCATCGAGGCTGGAGGAGAGCCAGCCGCGCACCAGATCGAGGTCGCCCTCGCTCGGGGTGAAGGGCTCGGCGAGGCGCTCCTCGGCATAGCGTCGGTAGCGCTCCAGGTCACGGCTGTAGCTGGACACCGTCCTGGGGGAGGCGTCCAGCTCGTAGCGCAGGTAGTTCTCGAAGCGCTGGAAGAGATCGGGCTCGGTACTCATCGGAGGGGTCGGGGCAAAGGGTAGGAGGGGGACGAAGGGTGGCCAAGGCAGGGCGCTTCGCCCAAGCCTAAGCCTTCGCGCTGCTAGGGGGCGACGCGGGTGAGGCTCCAGCTGCCGTCCTCCTGCAGCTCGTAGACGAAGCGGTCGTGTAGACGGCTGTCGCGTCCCTGCCACAGCTCGATGCGGTGCGGCGTCACGGCATAGCCGCCCCAGCTGTCGGGGCGGGGCACTTCGCGGCCGACGAACTTGAGGCTCTCGGCGGCAAAGCGCATCATGATCCACTCGCGCGAGGGGATGGGCTGGCTCTGTGGGGAGATGCGCGCGCCGATGCGGCTCTTGTAGGGGCGCATGGCGAAGTAGGTGTCGCTCTCTGCGGCGGGGAGCCGCTCGATCGTGCCCTCGACGTGGATCTGACGCTCTAGTTCGTGCCAGAGGAAGGTCAGCGCTACGCGTGGGTTGGCGGCGATCTGTCGCCCCTTGCGGCTCTCGTAGCTGGTATAGAAGACGAAGCGCCCGCCGAGGACTTCCTTCAGCAGGACGGTGCGTATACTGGGCTGGCCCTCGGGGCTCGCCGTGCCCACGAGCATGGCCGTAGGCTCGTAGACGCGGCTCTCTATGGCCTCGCGGAGCCAGCGCTCGACCATGGGGAGGGGATCGGCGGGGAGCTCACTGCGACTGAGGCTGCGGCTGGAGTACTCGCGTCGGATATGCTCGAGGTGAAGATCTTCATTCATGTCTGTCCTTGGTCTAGGTAGGGGGGCAAAGCAAGCAGGGGATAGCACCGAGCGCTCGGTGCTATCCCCTGCCTATGCTGGTCGCTATTAGATGAAGGTGGCGAACTCCTCCATTGAGTTGCGCACCTTCTTCATCTGGCCCATCCAGTCGCGCTCGGGATCAGCGTAGCCGAGGTAGAGGAGGCAGACGCTGCGTAGGCCCTTGGAGGGCAGGTCGAGTAGCTCATCGACGAGCTTGGGGTCGAAGCCGCCGATGGGCGTGCTGTCGATGCGGAGCTCTGCAGCCTGTGCCAGCGCCATCCCGAGGGCGATGTAGGCCTGGTTCGCAGCGTGCTGGTACTGCTCCTCCTTGTCCATCTCGCCGAACTTCTCCTTGAGCATGTCGGTGTAGCGCTTGAAGCGTCCGCGCACCAGCCCACGCTCGTCGGTCGTGAGGTCATAGATGGCGTCGATGCGCTCGGGCGTGTATTCGTCCCAGGCGGCGAAGACGATGACGTGGGAGCACTCACGCATGCAGTCGGGGTTCAGGGCACCTGCGACCATCTTCTCCTTGAGGTCCTGGTCGCCGACGACGATGAGACGGAACTGCTGCAGCCCCGAGGAGGTGGGGGCGAGGCGGGCAGCCTCGACGATCTTCATCAGATCCTCTTGGGAAAGCTTCTTCGTGGGGTCGTATGCCTTGACGGCGTGCCGCCAGTGTAGGTCTTCGATAAGTGACATAGTCTGCTGTATTTAATGATGGATGAGTGTTATCGTTTAGGGCGTAGCTCTTCGAAAAGCTGCTCCCATTGCTTCATAATTACGTCTAGAGCAAAGCGCTCAGAATTGACTCGTGCTGCTCGCCCCATCGCCTGACGGAGTTCTTCGCTTTCGATGAGTTGGCGTAGATGTTGGGCGAAGGCCTTTTTATCCCCGGGGTTAACGAGGAAGCCATCTTCTCCGTGACGAATAATATCTTTAGGTCCGCAGGGGCAGGCATAAGAGACAACGGGTAAGCCACAAGTCTCGGCCTCTACCAAGACCAGGCCAAAGCCTTCGTATGTAGATGGCATTGCGAAGATAGATGCACTGAGGTAGTGCTCCTGGATGTTATTACTGAATGGTAAGAGCTCTACCTGATCGTCTATCCCAACAGTGCGTATGGCCTCCTTAATCTCTTCCTTTGACTCTCCGTCACCTACTATGTGGAGCTTCCAGTCAGGGTATTCCTTGGCAATCATCCCCCAAATGTGGACCAGTTCAGTGAAGTTCTTCTGTTCAGTAAAACGCCCAGTCGCTAGGATGAGCTTATTGGTTAGAGGAGATACTACATCGGACTCTATGGTCCGGGGGTTGTAGATGACACTAGCATTAGGACAATGACTACAGAGAGCTTTGTCTTCCTCGGTGAGGACTACTAATCTGTCGTATCGCTGGTCATGATACCGCTGTTGGCGTACTGCCTGTAGGCTCCACTGAGTACGAAGCCAGTACTTGAGTCTGGAAAGAAGAGAGAGTCTATTATTCTTGTTATAGAAGGTGGGAAATCGTGCGATGGGGGCGTACAAGAAGTTATGGTGCTCGATGATCTTGGCACTCCCATCCTCAATCCTATGCAAGAAGCCAGCTTCATGCCATCCTGCTGCGATTGTGATGTCTGGTCTAAGCTTGAGAAGTAATTCGCGTAGTTTTTGCTCATGCAGCTTGGGCTTGGATCTGTTTCCCCTATACTGAGTGATAAAGGAGGCCCCAGGCATTATGTAGTTTATGCCAAGATCAATGTGCTTGATGCTTGGATCTAGGCTGTAATAGGAAGGACGTCCATTGTGGCCAGTTGTGATCAGGTATACATCGTGTCCGTGTTGAGCTAGCCAATTGGCCTTGACCGTCGTCGTTCGTTCGATCCCGCCTACGGTGTAGGTGCCGAAAAGACAATACGCGATTTTCATACTGAGATAGTTTAAAATGGTGATTCCCGTCTTCTAAGACTACTTCTGGAGGCTCGGGGCTTGTTGCCGAGGGCGGGCTAGGGCTGCTGGGGGTGGTCCTGCTCGACGTAGTCGATGAAGGCCTTGTTCACCAGATGGGAGCCGCCAGGGGTGGGGTAGTCGCCGCTGAAGTACCAGTCGCCGTGGTGGTGGGGGATGGCCTCATGCAGCCCCTCGAGGCTCTGGAAGACCAGTTCGACCTCGGCGCGGGTATCCTCGGGGCGCAGGAGCTCGACCATCTTGGCCGAGATCTCCTCGGGGCTGAAGGGGGCGTAGATCGCCTTGACGACGTTCTCTACCTCCTCCGTCTCGGGGCGCTGGCGCAGCTCGAGGGCGCGCTGGTACTGCTGCTCGATGAGGGCCTCCATACCGCGCTCCTTGATCAGGGCGATGGCGGCACGGAAGGCGATGAACTCCCTCATCTTGCTCATGTCGATGCCGTAGTAGTCGGGGTAGCGTACCTGCGGGCAGCTGGAGACGATGACGATCTTACGCGGGGAGAGGCGGTCGAGGATGCCGATGATACTTTGGCGCAGGGTCGTCCCACGCACGATACTGTCGTCGATGACCACGAGGCTATCGAGGCCAGGGCGTACCGTGCCGTAGGTGATGTCGTAGACGTGGGCGGCGAGCTCATTGCGGCTCTTGCCCTCGGAGATGAAGGTGCGGAGCTTGATGTCCTTGATGGCGACCTTCTCGCTGCGGATGCTCAGGGCTAGGATCTGTCGTAGCTCCTCGGTGCTCAGCTGACGGCCTGACTGCAGCAGGCGTAGCTTCTCCTCGTTGAGGTGCTCATTGAGTCCCTCCAGCATGCCGTAGTAGGCGACCTCGGCGGTGTTGGGGATGAAGGAGAAGACGGCGTGCTCGAGGTCACCTCCCAGAGCGCGGAGGATGGGGGGCGTGAGCAGGCGGCCGAGGGCCTTGCGCTCCTGGTAGATGTCCTTGTCACTGCCGCGAGAGAAGTAGATGCGCTCGAAGGAGCAGGCCTGCTGCTGGCGTGGGGCGACGATCTGCTCGAGGCGTACCTCGGCCTGGCGGTTCACCAGCAGCGCCTGCCCGGGGAGCAGCTCCTCGACCTGCTCGCTGGCGATATTCATTACCGTCTGGATGACGGGGCGCTCGGACGCTAGGACGACGATCTCCTCATCTACATAGTAGAAGGCGGGACGTATGCCCCAGGGGTCGCGCATGGCATAGCTCTCGCCACTGCCCGTCTGGCCGCACATGACGAAGCCGCCATCCCATAGCGGGGCGCACTGGCGCAGGACGTTGGCCAGGTCGATACGCTCCTCGATGTAGTGGGTGATGTCCATGCCCTCGAGGCCGAAGGTACGGCTCTGGACGAAGAGACGCTCTACCTCGCGGTCGAGGCGGTGCCCGATCTGCTCCAGCAGGATGTGCATGTCGGAGACGTGACGCGGGTGCTGGCCTACGGAGGTGATGGCGTCGAAGATCTGGGAGACGTTGGTGAGGTTGAAGTTACCGCAGATCGTCAGGCACTTGGCCCGCCAGTTATTGCGGCGGATCATGGGGTGGACGAAGGTCAGGCCGCTCTTGCCCGTGGTGCTGTAGCGCAGGTGACCCATCATGCAGTTGCCCGCATAGGGGAGGTGCTCCTCGGCGTAGATGGGGTCGGCGAGCTGCTCGCGGGGGACGGCTCCGAGGGTGCTGTGCACCGTGTCGAAGATCTCCTGGATGGCGCCCGTGCCCTCGGCGCGCTCACGGAAGAGGTACTCCTCTCCGGGCTGGGTGTCGAGCTTGACCACGGCGAGGCCTGCACCCTCCTGCCCTCGATTGTGCTGCTTCTCCATCAGGAGATACAGCTTGTTGAGTCCATACATCCACGTGCCGTACTTCTCCTGGTAGTAGGAGAGGGGCTTGCGAAGGCGTATCATGGCTACGCCACATTCATGCTTGAGCGGTTCCATCGTCGGTCTGTCCTTTGGCTCTTGTCTCTTAGTGTTTAGGTCAGCAAGCGGCAGCTGCTCGCCCTCGGTAGGGCTGGAGTAGCGTGCCGCTTGCTGTCGTTGGGCTTATCTAGGGATTGTGGTGTCTGCCTGGTCCTTGGGGAGGGCTAGCGCTTGCGCTGGGCCTTGCGCTGCTGCTCCTGCTGTAGGCGCTGTGCCTCCTCGAGGCGCTGCATCCACTTGCTTTTCTTGCGGGGCTTCTTCTTGTTCTCCTCCAGCTGCGCCAGGAGCTTGTCCTCGTTGAGCGTCCAGCGGAAGGCGAAGTACTGCGCGATGGTGATGAGCGTGGAGACGAAGTAGTAGTAGCTCAGCGCCGAGGCGTTCTGGTTGAACATGAAGAAGAACATGATGCTCATGATGTAGGGCATCATCTGCATCCCAGCCATACCCTCGCCCGAGGTCGGGGTCTGCGTCATCGTATAGCGGGTATAGACGACGTTGGTCACGGTCATCAGCAGACAGAAGAGGCTGAGGTGGTTGCCGAGGAAGGAGGATATGATGGGGATGTTGGCATTCCACGATACGATGGCGTCGTAGGTGGAGAGGTCATGGGCCCAGAGGAAGCCCTCGCCGCGCAGCAGGATGGATGTAGGGAAGTACATGTAGAGCGCGATGAGGAAGGGCATCTGCAGCAGCATCGGCAGGCAGCCACTCATGGGGCTGGCTCCAGCCGAGCGGTAGAGGTTCATCGTCTCGGTCTGGCGCTTCATCATCGCCTCCTGCTCCTTGCCGGGGTACTTGGCATTGATGGCTTCGATCTGTGGGCGTAGAACGCGCATCTTGGCCTGCGAGAGGTAGCTCTTGTTGGTGAAGGGCCAGAGGAGTAGCTTGATGGCGAGCGTCATCAGGAAGATGATGAGCCCCCAGTTCGACAGGTAGCGGGAGAGGAAGGTCACCAGCGGGATGATCATGTACTGATTGATCCATCGGAAGAGGCTGATCCCGAGGTAGACGAGGTGATCCAGCTGGAGCTCCTCACCCTCGACAGCCCCTGCGTCGTAGCCCTTGAGGAGCTCGTAGTCGTTGGGGCCGAAGAAGAAGGTAAGGGGAGCGGTAGGCTCAGCGCTGCGGAGGCTGAAGGGGATGGAGCTCTGGAGCTGTGCGCGGCGCACGTAGCCCGAGCCCTCGGCCTCGGCCTGTAGCGTCAGCTGGTTGCCCTCGAGGCCGCCCTGCTGCTGGATGAGCACGCTGCTGAAGTACTTGTCCTTGAAGGCCACCCACTGCAGGCGCTGCTGTACCTCCTGCTGCTCCTCGCTGCTGGTCTCCAGGCGCTCTACGTCTCCCTTAGGGAAGTGATAGTAGATACCGCTGTACTGACCCTCGAACTTCCACGACTGCTCCTGCTGGGGCATGCGCTGCGACCACTCGAGCTCCTGCATCGTCATGTTGGCAGGCAGGAGGTGATGGAGGTCCTTGCCCGCTAGGCGCAGGGAGAGGCGATAGTCGTCCTTAGCTAGCGTATAGATGTAGTCTAGGTAGGCGGCCGAGTCGATGCGCATACGCAGCACGGCGCTGCTGTCGCTGTGGCTGACGAGCTCGAAGGAGGCGTCGGCTGTGTTGACGATCGTATTCGACAGCGTGCGCAGGGGGAGGTTGAGGCGCGCGTCGCCCTTACGGAAGAGCTGCACGGGCTTCTTGGCCTGGTCCTGATACTTGGCTAGCGTAGCCTCTACGGGGGCGGCTCCCTTGGTGGAGAGCTTGACCGAGAGGAGTGCATTGCGTAGCTCTACGAGCTGCTCAGGCTGGGGCGTGAGGTAGGGGGGGCGCACGCTGGTGCTGTCAGCACTCGTCGTGGCGAGGGCCTGCTGCTGGTGGGCGGCGGGCTGTGCGGGCTTCTTGGCCGCGGCCTGCTCGCTGCGCTGACGCTCGGCGATCTGCTCCGGCGTGGGCTGCTGGAGCCAGGTGAAGCCGATGAGGACAAGCCCGATGAGGAGGGCTCCGATCAGTGTATTTCTATCCATTAATCTAACTAAGGCCTGCAGCCACCGCCCCGACGATCGAGGGGGCGGCGTGCTGTAGCACTAATACTATCTAAAGCCGTTTGTCGGCTCCTTTGTTCGCGTCCCTAGCCTAAGACCTCCGTGTGGTAGTCGATGGCTGCGCGGACGAAGCTCATGAAGAGGGGACTGGGGTGCAGCACCGTGCTGCTGTACTCGGGGTGGTACTGCACGCCGACGTACCAGCGATGCTCGGGGAGCTCGACCGTCTCGACGAGCCCCGTGTCGGGGTTCTCCCCAGCGCAGAGCATGCCCGCACGCTCGAAGTCCTCGCGGTACTGGCTGTTGAACTCGAAGCGGTGACGGTGGCGCTCACGGACGAACTCCTTGCCGTAGGCCGCGGCGATCTTCGACCCAGGGCGTAGCACGCAGTCGTAGCCGCCGAGGCGCATTGAGCCGCCGAGCTCGGAGACCGTCTTCTGCTCCTCCATCAGGTCGACGACCTTGTGCGTCGAGGAGGGGTCGATCTCCGTGGTGTGGGCATCGGCCCAGCCGAGTACGTTGCGGGCGTACTCGATGACCATGCACTGCATGCCGAGGCAGATCCCGAGGGTGGGGATATTATGCTCGCGCGTGTAGCGCAGGGCGATGAACTTGCCCTCCACGCCTCGAGCGCCGAAGCCGGGGGCGATGACGACGCCGTCGAGGCCCTCCAGCAGCTCGGCCACGTTCTCGGGCGTCACCTTCTCGCTGTGGATGGAGATGAGGCGGAGCTTGCGCCCGTTGTAGGTCGCGGCCTGCAGCAGGGATTCGTCGATGGACTTGTAGGCGTCCTGTAGCTCCACGTACTTACCTACCAGTCCGATGCGTACCTCCTCGGTGGCCTCCTCGCGCAGGGATAGGAAGTGCTTCCAGGGCTTGAGCTCGGGCGTGGACTCCTCGGGGGTGATGCCGCACTTCTTCAGTACGATCTCGTCGAGGTGCTGTGCCTGCAGGGCCAGCGGTACCTGGTAGATGGTGGGGACGTCGACGCTCTGCACGACGCTCTCGGGGGAGACGTTGCAGAAGAGCGCGACCTTGCGCAGGATGTCGCTGCCGAGGCTGTGCTCGGTGCGCAGCACGAGGATGTCGGGCTGGATACCTACCTCCTGCAGCTGCTTGACGGAGTGCTGGGTGGGCTTGGTCTTGACCTCACCTGCAGCAGCGATGTAGGGCACGTAGGTCAGGTGCAGGCAGAGGCAGCTCTGCCCCAGCTCCCACTTCAGCTGGCGTACGCTCTCCAGGAAGGGGAGGGACTCGATGTCGCCGACGGTGCCACCGATCTCGGTGATGACGAAGTCGTACTGCTTCTTGATGCCGAGCAGCTTGACGTTGCGCTTGATCTCGTCGGTGATGTGGGGGATGACCTGTACGGTCTTGCCGAGGTAGTCGCCCTGACGCTCCTTGCGGATGACGTTCTGGTAGATGCGTCCCGTGGTGATGTTGTTGGCGCGCGAGGTGGCTACATCGAGGAAGCGCTCGTAGTGCCCGAGGTCGAGGTCGGCCTCATGTCCATCGTCCGTGACGTAGCATTCGCCGTGCTCGTAGGGGTTGAGCGTCCCTGGGTCGATATTGATGTAGGGGTCAAACTTCTGTATCGTGACGCTGTAGCCACGTGCCTGGAGTAGCTTGCCCAGAGAGGCGGCTACGATCCCTTTACCCAGGGAGGAGACGACGCCTCCCGTGACGAAGATGTACTTTGTTTCCACTGCCGTTATGCGCTATATATAACAATGAGTAGTCGCTTGGGCGGGCTGCGGGGAGCCTTCGCTCACCCATCATCTACCCAAGATACGCCACAAAGATACATCATTGTCGTGAGTCCTAGCCCTCCGAGCGGCCTTGCACGCCGCACCTTCGTAAGGCTCTCCTCGTGCTCTGCCCTCGCCCGCACCGAGCTGAGGGATTAGCTGCTCTGCTGCTCCGCCTGGGCTCGCAGCCGCCTGCGAGCTAAGGGGCAATAAAATTTCTTATATAACATCCCGAAGAATCTTATATAATATTCCGACAAATGTTATGTAACTTCTGCTCCGATATTATATAATATTCCTCGAGATATTCTATTACTTTTCTCTCTTCCACCTAGCTGTCAGCTCCGCCTCACGCGTGTCGCGCTGCGCTGGCATCAGCCTCGGAGCGCGGCATCAGCCTGGGGAACGCGAGCCAAGACCAGGGGCAAAAGTGTAGAAAAACACAAATCGGAGCGAGCTCTGTAAAGCATTGGCAGTCTGCTCCCAGCGTGATTCTGGGGGCTTTGGACTTGCTTCGTGAAAAGTTAGGTGCAAGAAATAAAATTGTTGTTAAAAAATATTTATCGTAACTTCGCCATACAGAGAACGTGCTCACTAACTGATTTCGACGACTGCCTAGCCCCTTTCTCCCACTCTAGGCAGCTAGTATGGAGGAGGTGTGGGGTACGGGATCGTAAACGTACTATATACACTAAATTACTATTCAATGAAAGCAACAAGACCTCTTCTATTGCTTGCCCTGCTCGCATTACTCGGGTCCTGCTCCAAGGCTACTGATGAGCCCGTAGCCCCAGGCGCAGGTACTGCCTCCAGTGATCAACCGCTCAAGATCGCCCTGAGCGGTCAGATCGAGCTGCCCGAGGTCGACGCTCAGACGGCTCGAGAATTGTTCCTAGAACAAGGTGAAACTAGCACGGGTAAGCGCATCATTACTCCCTTTTTTTACGAGGCTAATCTCCCTGCGATCCTCTGCATCTATGATGATTTTGGGGCGATGAGCCTCTCGCGTGTCTTACTTACTGTCGTTCCTGCTACGAGCAGTAATGGTAAGATGGTGAACTACTTCCGCTACTATGGTGGGCTGGACCAGGGTAAGTTCCAGGTGCGCAGAGATAACCAAACGAGTAAGGCGGGTGCTAAGGTCTCCTACAAACAGGATCCAAATAACTCTGGGGTCTACGTAGGCCTCTTCATAGGTCTTGATCCCAATGGCGGTGAAGATACCTCCCTCGATATCGGAGAGAGTAGCATAAGCTATACCCACGGTGGCTGGGAAACCAGGCTGAATCACATGATAGACTACGTCTCTAAAGGCCCTAACCGCGAAGCCACCCGTATTATCTTCGGTACGACGAGTGAGCGTACGGGTACGGAGACTGTCGAGATTGCTGGAGACAAGGTAACCCGTGTCCTCTACGAGCATCATCCTCTAAAGTTTGCTAACGACAAGACCGTCTTCGACCGGGCTCCTGATGCTCGTCACCCCAACCCTAAGACCTATGACAATGTCCTCACGGGGAATGACCTCAAGCTCGCTATGCGTGGAGCCCTCGTCGAGGTTACGATAGAGAACCAGAGTACGGCTGATGTCAATGTTGGCGGGGTCCGTGTCGGGGATTTCGGTGGTCGACAGGTTGAATTTTCTGCTCCTACGGCTAAGCAGTTTACACGTAAGAATCAGTATGGGCAGACGAATACCTTCTGGGAAGTAGATACGCCTCCTATGGTAACACCTGCCAATACCACGGAGAAGTACGATATCAAGTTCTACGATGCTGTCCGCTTGCCTCAGAAGGATACCAAGGATGGTCCGATCGCCTCTGTGAAGAAGATCGTCTATCTGCCCTTCGTCAATACTGTCACGGGGCTGAAACAGACCCCAGGTACCCTTGAGGTCTTCTACAACCAGACTACAGGAGCTACCGAACAGAAGACCGTAGGCGGTGCTGTCCGTCCACTGAAGAAGCAGGGGATACTTGTCTCGAAGAAGTTCACCATCAACTAGTAATGAACATACATGCAGTAGATATGAAGAAGCAAGCCTATACGCAGCCCGAGATCGAGCTCCTCAAGCTCCAGGGCGAGCCTAGTCTTCTTGTGGACTTCTCTGTCGGAGGTAGCCTTGACGATATCGAGGATGCAGGGGAATGGGATGATAACGCCTACGCTCCAG